>Ga0206901_1006_pt1 | contig 59774 bp, 56 predicted proteins | sample Alteio_BWOrgHeat_47_FD_152936 | JGI IMG/M metagenome (GOLD analysis project Ga0206901, IMG submission 152936) | Enriched cells from forest soil in Barre Woods Harvard Forest LTER site, Petersham, Massachusetts, United States -... | ecosystem: Environmental > Terrestrial > Soil > Temperate forest >...
AGGATCGTCTTTAGCGAATCGTCAGACGAATGCTCGCCAGCAGATCGGCCGTGAAGGAGGGAATCTGTCCAGCAATCACGAAGGGGGAGCGGGCATGAATAATCGGGGTTCCCTTGGGGCAGGGGGTGCTGGTGAGCGTGGCGGAGGGATGGGCTCCGGCAATCGGGGAGGGGATTTTGGCGGAAATCGAGGTGGTGCAGAGCATGTCGGAAGTCGCGACCTATCCCGCGGAGGCGGCGGAAGTCCAAGCACCTTTGGCGGTGGACGTGGAGGCTTCAACGGAGCAAGTGCACGATCGATGAGCAGCCGGGGATCCTTCAGCATGGGAGGTCGCGGTGGTGGTGGCGGAAGGCGACGGTAGAGCAAATGGAATCGCGAGGAGCACTGAGATGAAATCGATAGATGCGAACAGAAATCTCTTTGGAGTTCACAGATTTGTGATCGCTGTGGCTTTGACATGCCTCTGGGTGCCGGCTACTCTCATGGGGCAATCGGCAGCAAAGAGCGCATCACCCGGCGCAGCCGAGACCTTCGACTCGCCTGAGCACGCAGTTGATGCGCTTTTGACGGCGACCAATCCATTTGATGAAGCTGCTTTGCGGAAGATATTTGGCCCTGGAGGTGACAAGATCATTCTGAGTGGCGAGGAGCCTCAGGACAAGCAAAACGCAACGGATTTTGCAGCCAAGGCGGGCGAGAAGAAGACTATCTCCGTAGACCCGAAGAACGGAAAGCGTGCCTTTTTGCTCGTGGGCAGTGAGGCGTGGCCGTTTCCGGTCCCGTTGGTGAAGAGCGGCAATAGGTGGTTCTTCGATGCCAAGGCAGGAGAGCAGGAGTTACTGTATAGGCGGATCGGCTCGAATGAACTAGATGCGATCGATATCTGTCGCGGATTTGTCGAGGCGCAGAAAGAATACGCCATGAAGAAACGCGAAAGATATGACGCGAATCAGTATGCGCAGCGCGTTGTAAGTACACCGGGGACAAAGGATGGGTTGGCATGGCAGAATGCTGACGGATCATGGGATGGGCCGATTGGCCAGAAGATCGCCAAGGTGATCGAGCAGGGATACAAACTGACTGACCCTTATCGCGGCTACTATTTTAAGGTACTGAAGGGGCAGGGTCCTGCTGCGCATATGGGGGAGATGGACTATGTAATCAAAGGTGTGATGATCGGCGGATTTGCGTTGGTGGCTGCGCCGGTTGATTATCGCGTGTCCGGTGTGAAGACATTTATCGTGAACCAAGACGGCGTGGTTTATCAGAAGGACTTGGGCCCAACCACGCTGGACGAATTCAAGAAGATGGAACGGTTTAATCCGGATAGTTCCTGGAAGCCTGTGGCGGAGGAATAAACGCTGCGGCAAGATTTGTAGCTGGTTCAATCGCTGTCGTTGTGGGATTTGTTGCGATTCGAGCGAGCAAGTTCTTCGAGAAGGTCCGGGTCCTGAATGGGGCTGGAAACTTTGTAATCTCCTGACGCCCACTTGCCAAGGTCGAGGAGACGACAGCGATCGGAACAGAAGGGGAAGTACTCGTCAGTGGCGAGGACGACTTTCCGGCAGGTGGGACAGAAGAGAGCTTTGGTCATTCCTCAGTGAGTATAAATTTTTCGACGAGAGAACGCAGCAGATCGCTCAGTGCGCGGGCAGCCTGCTGCGATGACATAGCTTCAACCGACGAGGTTACGCGGATTTAACAGATCGTCCAGACCTATGCGTCGCAACATCTCCTCGCGCATCCGGGCTGTCACGGCGAAGCCTATCTCTGCGCCACGTGCGAAGGGTCGAAGTGCACTCGGTAGGGACGCTTTCCGGAGGGAAGGGCCACTACATCAACGATCGCTTTGGCAACTGTTTCCGGATCCGCGTCTGCGGGCTCGAGGCCGCCAAGACCCTTGAGGACCTATTCTCTGAGGTCCGAGTACGGACCATCGTCATAAGCGGTAACCAGTTTGGTGTCGATGGGTGCACCCGCGTGCGCAAAGTGGTTGGTCCCTTTTGTTATGGCTCCGGGAACGATGATCGACGTTTCGATGCCCCACCATTCCGGCTTTCGCAGCAAAATAGGGCCCCAGGTATGGGGGCACACCACCGCGAGTGCTGCTGCTTGATACCCAGACGAGGAGACCTTGCTTCTGTTTTCGCAGCTTCTTTGGGACTGTCTTTGAGCAGGTCGGTTGCGACGGGGCCGGGCGCGACTGCGTTGACACGGATCTTTTTTGTCGCCGAGTTCCTTCGCAAGAATGGCGGTGATGGTTTCGATCGCGCCTTTCGTACTGCCGTAGACTGCGAATGCAGGCTGCCGAATTCTCGTGACGGAGGAGGAGAAATTGATGATGTTGCCGCCGTCGCGCATGGGCCTTGCAGCCTCTCGCATGCAATAGATCGACCCCTTGAGGTTGATGTCCAGAAGCCTGGTGATCGATGCGTCATCCATGGCTGCGAGCGGCGCGACCGACATGGTGCCTGCACAGTTCACGAGGACGTCGACACCGCCGAAGGCCTTCTCTGCCTGGTCGAATAGATCCTTCACTGCCTTCGAGTCACTTACGTCACCACTGACGGCGACTGCCTTGCCGCCTTTGAGTGCCGACTCGGCCATTTTAAGAGAACATATCCCAGGTGGTGAAGCACAGACCCATCTCAGGAACAATAGCAACTGCAAAAGCAGTATCGGCTAATACGCTTCGATCCGTTTCGGTTGGTCGAGTTCATGGGCGTCATTCGACTCCGCTGCGCGGCTCTCAGGATGATATGTTTTGGGGTGCGTTAGACGAGAAGAACAACTGGTTTGCCGCTACCATTTCACCCTATTCGAGGATGCGGGCTACGACGTCGTAGTCGTGGGATTCGGTGATTTCGGCTCGGTAGAAGGTTCCGGGGACCAGTTCGTCGTAAGGGCCGAAGTCGTTGATAAGAACTTTGCCGTCGATCTCTGGAGCGTGGAGTGGGCTGCGGCCCTGCCAGAGGAGTTCGGTCTCTTCGGATTCGCCCTCGACGAGGAGGTCGGTCTCGCGACCTATCCAGGCGGCTTTGGATTTGACGCTGATTTTTTGCTGGAGCTTCATCAGCTTGTTGCGGCGGGACTGGATGGTACGCCTGGGGACTTTGAGTTCGTCGGCGAGTTCAAAGGCCTTTGCGCCTTCTTCGTCGGAGTAGGTGAAGACGCCGAGCCAGTCAATCTTTGCAGCGGTGATGAAGGCTTCGAGTTCTTTGTAGTCGGCTTCGGTCTCGCCGGGAAAGCCGACGATGAAGCTGGTGCGGATGACGATGCCGGGGACGATGCGGCGAGCCTTGGCGATGAGGTCGAGGAAGATCTGTGCGTTGCCTCCGCGTTTCATGCGCTTGAGGACACTGGGGCTGGCGTGCTGGAGGGGAACGTCGAGGTATTTTGCGATAGTGTCGTGTTTGGCCATCGTCTCGAGCAGGCGCGTGGTGACCTTGTTGGGGTAGGTGTAGAGGAAGCGGAGCCAGCGCAGGCCAGGGAGGACGGCGAGGGCGTCGAGGAGTTGGGCCAGGCCGTCAGTGAGGCCGAGGTCCTCGCCGTAGCAGGTGGTGTCTTGGCCGATGAGGGTGATCTCGCGGACGCCTTGTGCGATGAGGTTTTCGGCTTCGTGGACGATGGAGGACATGCGGCGGGAGCGGAACTTGCCGCGAAGCTGCGGGATGATGCAGAAGCTGCAGGGGTGGTCGCAGCCTTCGGCGATCTTGATGTAAGCGCTGGCACGAGGAGTGGATAAGATGCGTGGGGTTTCGTCGGAGTAGAGGTACTCGGGCAGAGCGGCGGTGGCGCCGTCCCATGCGACTCGGGAGAAGCGGCCGGATTGTTCTCGGGCATCCCCTTCGGGGCGGGACAGCGAAGGGGTACGAAATAGCGGGTTGGGAGTAGAGGGCTCTTGTTCCTGCTCGCGCTGGAGTTGTGTGCCTTGTTCGCTGGGGTGGGAGTGCTGGTGGACTGCGCTGGGGGTCCGTGCAGCTAAGGGGTCTTGCGGGAGGATGTTGAAGGGACTGTCGGATTTTGTGTTGCCGGTCGGGGTGAGGCCTGCGGCGCTTAGGATGGCTTCCAGTTCGCCTGTGCCCACTACGGCATCAACTTCGGGGATACTCTTTTGGATTTCCTCGCGATAGCGCTCGACGAGGCAGCCAGCGACTACGATGCGACTAGCTTTGCCGCCGTTCTGCTGCTTGTGCTGGACCATCTCAAGGATGGTATTGACGGACTCCTGCTTGGCGGAGTCGATGAAGCTGCAGGTGTTGATGACGATGATCTCGGCGTCTTCGGCATTGGGTGTCAGTTGGGCTCCGTTGTGATGAAGGAGACCCATCATGACCTCCGAGTCGACGAGGTTTTTAGGGCAGCCGAGAGAGACGAAACCTACCCTGGGTTTCGCCTCGGGGGTGGAGCGGGTTTCGAGCACACCTGTAGTTTCGGTTTGAGCGGAGGAAGTCACCACTATCTAGTTTACCAAGTTTGAGACGCCTGCGCTGGAGCTTCTTGATCTTGCAATGCCTTCATTTCAGGAGAGATACGTGCGGCTTGTTTTCACTTGGTGCTGGACCATGCCTGAACCAAAGTGGTCTGAACTGGACTTTGTAAACAAAGGTAACTAGTCTGTGGAATGTCACGTCAACACCCTAGTGGCATTCACCGCCTTTTAGAAGAAGTCACCTCTTTTTCTTTTGTCTTTTTTTGGATTGTGCCTTAGACCACCTGTACTCCTGCGCAATTCATTGCGGTTTCTGCATAACTCAAAGAGGTGATGGTGTTCAATATCCAGGTATTTTTTAGGCCCGTATGTCCCGCAGTATCATTTGCATCCAGTAAGTCAGCCAACCAATCAAGTGTGTCGGGATTCTGCCGTGCCAGTGTGAAAATTTTTGCATTGGTGGTTTGCGCAGTTCTTGCGATGCGTGTCGCCCAGGGCCAGAGCACAATCTTCAGCTCATCGGCGGTACCCTCTCAGACAAATTATAGAAATAGCGACCCGATTGAAGTCGGCGTGAAGTTTACGTCTTCGAGCAGCGGCTATATCACCGGACTGCGCTTTTATAAGGGGACCAGAGATGCGGGAACTCACGTTGGGCACCTATGGACAGCGACGGGTGCTCTCCTTGGCAGTGCGACGTTCACCAATGAGACCACCTCGGGTTGGCAACAGGTGAACTTCTCCTCGCCAATCGCTGTGACTGCAAATACGATTTACGTTGCGTCGTATTTTGCACCGCAGGGGCGCTACTCATTGACTTCGGAGGCTTTCAGGAGCTCGGGTGTTAGCAGACCGCCATTGCAGGCCTTGGCTAATAACGTGTCTGGCCCCAATGGCGTTTACGCGTATACCTCAACTGGCGCATTTCCTACAAATGGCCACAACGCGACTAATTATTGGGTGGATGTTGTCTTTACAGCCTCGCAGCAGCCGACGACTCCGCAGTTAACGCTGAGTTCCTCGAGTCTGAACTTTGGAAGCGTTGCGGTGAACAGCTCAGCAACGCAATCATTAACGCTGACGTCTACGGGTACAGCGCCGTTGACGGTTAACGCGATTTCGTTGAGTGGTGCGGCCTTCAAGGTCGTTGCAGGCACGTTGCCGGTGACGCTGAATCCGAACCAGACGCTGACGGTGCCAGTTACGTTTACTCCTACCGCAGCGGGATCCGCCAGCGGACAGCTTACGATCGCCAGCAATGCGTCGGCAGCCGTGGTGTCTTTGAGCGGCACAGGAGCATCAAATCCGCAATTAACGTTGAGCTCCAGCAGTTTGAGTTTTGGCAATATTGCTGTGAATACCTCATCAACGCAGTCGCTGACGCTTCGATCTTCAGGTACGACCCCGGTGACAGTGAATACGGTTTCGTTGAACGGTGCGGCCTTCAGCGTTGTTGCGGGTACGTTGCCAGTGACACTGAATCCGAGCCAGTCGTTGACGATATCGGTTACGTTCACTCCGAAAGCAGCGGGAGCGGTGAGCGGGCAGCTTACGATCACCAGTAATTCGTCGACAGGGAGCTCGGCTGTAGTGGCTTTGAGCGGTACGGGCACAGCAAGTAATCCGCAGCTGACTTTGAGCACCACGAGCTTGAGCTTCGGAAGCGTCGCGGACAGTTCTTCGGCGACGTTGTCGCTGACGCTCACGTCATCCGGCACGACGGCGGTAACGGTAAATTCGGCGTTGGTATCGGGGGCGGGATTTTCTCTGATCGGTGGGAGCTTCCCAGTGACGCTGAATCCAAGTCAGTCGACGACGTTACAGGTTAAATTTGCTCCCACAACAGCAGGATCACTTACAGGTACGCTTGCGATCAGCAGCAACTCGAGCAATGGAGGCAACGTATCGGTGGCTTTGAGCGGTACAGGTACGTCGGCTTCCCATCAGATTGTCCTGACGTGGAATGCACCGACCGGCTCGGGTGATCCGATAGCGGGCTACGATATTTATCGGTCGACAGGAAGCGGATCCGCACAATTGGTCAATTCGTCGATCGATTCGCAGACCACTTATACGGACACTTCGGTCACTTCCGGCACGACATATACGTACTACGTAACCAGCGTCGATCAAAGCGGCGTTCAGAGCACGCCGTCAAATTCGGTGACCGTGTCGGTTCCTTAGTGATGATGTAGTTTCCAGCTTTGGAGGGCAGTCAGTCTAAATCGATTGACTGCCTTTTATGCGAGGCCGTTGCGGGCGATGACCTCTTTGTAGAAATGGGCGCTGAGCTTGGGAGTGCGTTTTTGGGTTTTGAAATCGACGTAGTGGATCCCGAAGCGGTATTGATAGCCGTCGGCCCACTCGTAGTTGTCCATGAGGCTCCAGCAGAAGTAGCCGCGGACGGGGACGCCTTCGGTGACTCCGCGATGAAGCTGCGTGAGGTAGTTGCGGAGGTACATCACGCGATCGGTGTCGTAGACGTGGCCGTCGGGCGTGAGTACGTCGGTGGAGGAGGCTCCGTTTTCAGTGATGTAGATCTCTTTGATGTTCCAGATCTGTGCGGCTAGCTTCGGTCCCCAGTAGATTGCTTCGGGACCGACGTGAAGCCACGGGCTCATCATGTGCGGGTAGGATTTGGGTGGGGGAACCATGGCGAATCCTGCGGTGGAGTCGTCGGCACGAACGTAAGAGGGTGTGTAAATGTTGATGCCGACGAAGTCGACGGGGCTGCCGATCGCTTTCATGTCGGCCTCGGTGAATTTGGGAGCGTCGGCTCCGGCGTGATGCAGATAGCCGTCGGTGTACTTCCCTTCCATGACTGCGGTGAGATATCCGGCGTTGGCTTCGCGCATGGCTTTGGTTGCGGCGGCGATGTGTTCGGTGGTTTCGATGACAGGGACGCAGCAGGTGGCGTTTTCAGCGAGGCCCACTTTGGTGTTCCGTTTGGCGTGTGCGCGGATGGCCTGAACCGCCAGGCCGTGGGCGAGGACGGCGTGGTGCCGGACCTGGTTGACTCCGGCGAGTGGAAGAGTTAAGCCGGGTGCGTGGCGGCCGTCTTTGTAGCCGATGTCGACGAAGGAACGCATCTCGTTCATGGTCATGAAGTCGTGGACGCGGTCAGAGAGATGTTGGGCGACGTAGCCGGAGTAGTTGGCGAAGGCCTCGGATGTATTTCGGGACTGCCAGCCGCCTTTGTCTTCGAGAGCCTGAGGGAGATCCCAGTGGAAGAGGGTGCAGAAGGGTTGGATGTTGTTGGCCAGGAGCTCGTCGACGAGACGATTGTAGAAGTCGAGACCTTTGGGGTTAGGCGCACCTGTGCCTTGGGGGAAGACTCGCGGCCATGCGACCGAGAAGCGATAAGTTTTGAGGCCGAGGTTCTTCATCAACTGCACGTCTTCTTTGTAGCGGTGGTAGTGGTCGTCGGCTATGTCGCCGGTGTCGCCGTCTTTGGTTTTGCCTGCGGTGTGAGAGAAGGTGTCCCAGATGGAGGGGCCGCGACCGTCTTCATTGACGGCGCCTTCGACTTGATAGGAGGCAGTTGCGGAGCCCCAGAGGAATCCCTGCGGAAAGCTGCGCTCATTGCTTGATGGGGATGGCGTCTCGGCAGAGGCGAGAGGAGTGAGATAGGCGAGAGTGCCTGGGGCGAGAGATGCAGCTCCGAAGAGACGAGCGAAGGTGCGACGAGAAAATCGATTTAGCACTGGGCTTTTCCCCTTTTCGATGGTCAGGGGAAGTGTAGCTGTTCGAGGGCTAAGGGGTCTAGTTATGGTTTTTGAGTAGTGGGTCCACTTGAAAGAGACCCACTATTTTCAAAACGAAAACGAAATAACAGAGACGCGCCACGAAAAGTGGACCAACCAGAACGAACTATTTTCCCGGAGGCGGTGGGTAGTTTTTGAGGAGTTTGGCGACAGCTTTATTGAGGTTCTTCTGCTGCTTGTCGGGCTTGGCCTTCGGGTCGAGAGTCTTGCTTACAGTTCCTCGCCAGACGAGATCTTTGTCGGCAGGTTTGTACATATCAAGGACGAGTTGGCCGACGTAAATGGTCGAGGTGCTGCCGGTGGTGGTGCTCATTCCGCCCGCGCCGTACCACCCTCCTCCGTACCAGCCCCCACCATAACCCCAGCCTGGACCCATTCCGCTGCTGAAGGAGGTGAATTGCTTCTCTGATCCGATGGCGGTCTGATAAGCGAGGTAAAGATCGGCGGTGTCGCTGTCGGTTGCAGTCAAACCCTTCACCAGGAGTTGAGAATCGATAGTGGATTTGATCTGCTTGTCGACGATATCGTTCGGCCGCTGGGCGTCTTTGATGAGGACCCATTTATAGGTTTTAAACTTCGAAAAATCAGTGCCCTTGTCGTAGTTGTACCGGACATCCTGGCAGAGAGCACTGCTCGTGATGCTGAGAAGCAGGGCCGTCAAGATCAACGAAATCCTTTTCATATCCAGTCTCCTTACCTTCGCGGTTCTTTAATCTCCACATCGTTGGAGGCAATGTTAAGCGTGGAGAGGAGGGTAGGACACTGTCAGCTTTGACAGACAGTTTAGGGGAGTTTGGCGGCTTCGGCTTCGGGATTCCAGTGGTCTTCGCCGCGAAGGAAGGTAGCGGGCAGATATTGTTCGGCCTGTTTTGGGGTGAGCTGGTGAGACCAGGGGACTCGGGCAGAGAAGTTAGCTCCGGGACCCGTGGTGTTGGACTCGGCATAGTAGGCGGTCTTTTCGTTCGCGGGATTGTTCCAGTTGTTCCAGCCTGCCGGGTTGAGGTCCGCGGGGAGTTCAGTGTTGATGTAGATGACGCGGGAGTAGGGTCGCCATGGGCGGCCTAGACCTGTGGTGTTGTGCGCGGAGGCTGAGCTTGCTGCGCCGGGCGTATCGGGGCTCATCTCGGCGGCAATGTGGTCGATGCTGCTGGTGACTCGGCTGTTGACGATGACGTAGCCGGTGGGTTGGTAGGGTGAGGTGCGAGATTGTGCGGTTAGATAGCCGGGGCCGTTGGCGTGGATCTCGGAGTGGTCGAAGATGGCAGCAGCGTTGCCGAAGATGAAGTCGACACCGCCTTCGATGTAGGAGTCGACATAATATTGGCGGCCAAAGTCCGCGAAGAGGGTGTCCTGATGGCCGAGGAAGCGGCAGTGTTTGAAGATGCTGCGGTCGGCGCGGACCGCCGCCGCCACGGCCTGACCGGTGTTGCCGGCGGCGTTCTCGAAGGTGATATTGTCGGCTTCGAAGCCTGTGCCGTTGATCTCGACGGTTTCGGTGAAGAATGTGCCGCCGGCGGTTTTGGCATTGAGTGAGTTGGAGATGACGACGTCTTCGGGGGATTTGCCTTTGCCGATGAGGGTGATGTTGGGGTGGTTCTGGGTGATGATGATGCGCTCGTGATAGGTGCCGGGTGCGATTTCGATGTAGACGCGGCCGCCGGGGCCGGGCCATGGATGGTGGTCCATTGCGTTCTGGATGGCGGGGAAGACGGTGAGATTCTCGTCACCAGGGTTGGCGTGCGGTGCGGAGGGATCGACGCGGACGTGGACGTCTTGGGCGGCGAGAGGAAGGGCGATGGCATAAACTGCAAGAAAAATTGGCAGGACCAAACGCATGCCCGTAAGAGTATCAGTTTCTACGGCTTCTTCGCGGCCGCTGCCTTATCTGCCTCTGCGAGAACCTTTCTGAACTCATCGACTGCAGGGACATCGTGAGAATGGAGCGCGTCCTTCCTTACATATTTCCAGGCAGGGGCGGCCTCGAGCGGGTTGTCCACGCCTCCCTGATAGACAGTGAAGGAATCATCGCTCGAGCCGATCTCAGCCTGGGATGGTGAGGTCGTGGAGGTCTGGCCAGGGTTCGGTGCATTGGAAATGTTGGGCTGGCGACCGTGCTGCGCGCCAACGGAGATGCCGTCGTCCATGGGAGTGATGACGCCTGCGCGATCGTTCTGACGAGGATCCGGGATCGTCCGATCGACGAGGCGATCGTGACCTTTGCGGATGACGATAATTAGATCGGTCCCGGAAGTCCCGATGATGGGTTCAAATCTTCCCCAGTTGAGGAGAGCAGTCTCAACATCTTTTTGTGCTATCTGATTCGCTCGCGGATCCTCGACTGACATGCCTGCGGTGGGATCTACGATGACTGCGACGGTTCGAGCGCGCAACACGTAGACCGGGATTGTGGGCTTATTTTTGTCTTTGGAGAATCCAGAGGGGGCCAGCAGCAGGAGTCCAGCAAACAGAGCCGGCACACGGTTTTTCATAGTTCCCCCGATACTGTTGCGGGATAATCCTACGCTGCTCGAAAGCACGTGTCATTCTGTTTCGCTGTGGAATGATGTGGTCGTAGCGGGCTGTTCAAGAGCAAAGATACGGGCCTATAATCGGCGCGCCGGCTGGTTTTACCTCCCTGATAGCCCGGCCCCTTCGGCCCTTCGCCGGCGATCGTACGGTCAATTGGATAAATTCGATTCCGAGAAGGAGGAGTTTATGTTCCGGAAGATATATCCCCATGTTGTGACGGCTTCAATGTTGGCGTTCGGCAGTGTAGTGTTCTGGATCGGGTGCCAAAGTGACAAGGATAAAGAGCAAGCTACGACGGCTTCGTTGCCTGCACTTCCGCAGGAAGATGTCGCGAAGCTTAAGGTTGTGCCGGATCAGCAGATGCTGGCGACGAGCGAGGTTCACCTGATTCCTAATGCGGTCCCGGATAATGCGGTTCATCCAAACTGCGCGGCACACGATGTGGAGATCGACTACGGCGCGAAGGTCTCGTATCCGATTACAGTCTGCAGGTTTCCGGTTGTTGGTACGGGTACGGGGGTTTTCTCGCCGGGGTCTGGCGAGCCGACTCATAAATTGGAGAGCGGAAGATTATCGGCTGAGCAGCGAGCCGGTTTGCAGCAGACTCCTGAACTTTTCTGGTGTTCGACCAGCAAAGGGCCTTGGCAAGGCTATTTGAGGAGCGAACACGGCTGCTCTGGAACGTGCGATACGCAGAACAAACTGACACTGACAAATGTTCCGTATCTGGTGGAGTTCGATTGGATAGGAGCGATTACGAGTCATCCGCCAAGTTTTGAATTTGTTGGCAAGCTTGAAGGGCTTGGCACTGTGGATAACGGACCGTGCCACCCGGAGAATCTGCCGCATATGGCTCGGTGAAGTGATGATTCGCCGGGGCTGACCGCAGCGAATTGAGGCTTGAATTTTGAGTTAGAATAAGAACTGTGCCGGGTCCTACGCGACGTAATCCCGCCAACCCCGCCAGGTCCGGAAGGAAGCAACGGTAACGGGCCATTACGGGCGCAGTAGGTCGCCCGGTGCACAGAAAAGCCTCTGGTCAAGCTACGAATTGGTTCGCGCAATGGCGCAACAGGTCGCTAGTTTCGCAGAATGCCTTTTATCCTTAAAAAACTTCTATTCAAATGATTGTCAGTCTCAGCGCTGAAAGTCTATATCCGAGTGCGTCCTGGAAGATTCTGACAACTTGGAACCGACTACGGAGGACCGACCACTATTCACGGAAACGTGACATGAGAGCAGTTCTCGGAGAGAATGAACTGCGATAGAGGAATGTTGGGTTTTGTGATTCTTTCGTTTTCATTGCAGTGCAACCAGGTGAGGTGAGAGTTTGAGTTTGATGTTGAAACCGCGGACGACGGTGCGCGCGAAGATCAGTTCGGTTGGGACATATGTTCCTCCTCGTTTGTTGACCAATGCAGACCTTGAAAAAATGGTCGCGACGAACGACGAGTGGATCAGGGAGCGGACGGGGATCCGCGAGCGCCACATTGTGGATGATGGTGTCGCGACGAGCGACCTGGCGGTGGAGGCGGCGAAGGCTTGCCTCGCGAAACGTGGGATCGATGGAAGCGAGCTTGAAGTGATCATCGTCGCGACGGTGACTCCGGATATGTTTTTTCCGGCCACGGCCTGCCTGGTGCAGAACAGACTTGGGGCAAAGGGCGCGTGGGGTTTTGATCTTTCGGCGGCTTGTTCTGGATTTCCTTATGCACTGCAGGTTGGTGCGAAGTTGGTTGAGAGCGGGATGCACAAGAAGGTGATGGTGATTGGAGCGGATGTGATGAGCTCGATCATTGACTATACGGACCGGGCGACGTGCGTGATCTTTGGCGATGGCGCGGGCGCTGTGCTGCTGGAACCTTGTTCTGAGGGCGAGATCGGGTTGATCGATTATCTGCATGAAATTGATGGGTCGGGAGCGCCGGCGTTGAATATGCCCGGAGGTGGGAGTCTGCATCCACCGACTGCGGAGACGGTAGAGAAGAAGATGCATTTTGTGCATCAAGACGGGCAGGCGGTGTACAAATTTGCAGTGCGCAAGATGGCGGAGGCTTCGGAGGCGGTGTTGTTGCGCAACGGGATTGAGGGCAAGGAACTTGGGTGCTTTATTCCCCATCAGGCAAATAAGAGAATCATTCTTTCAACAGCAGAGCGGTTGGGAATGCCGGAGGAGTCGGTGATTATCAATATTGACCGCTACGGGAATACAACGGCCGCGACCATTCCGCTGGCGATGAAGACTGCGGTGGACGAGAAACGGTTGAAAAGGGGAGATTTGGTTCTGCTGGCTAGTGTGGGTGCCGGATTTACCGTCGGGGCGACGTTGTTGCGGTGGGAGATTTGAAGAAGCAAGAAGTAGCGTCTAGGGAACAGAAGTAGAAAACTGCCTTTTCCTGTCAGACTGCTGTCTTGGATTGGGCGAGACCTTGTGGTTGGGTTCCGACTGTGCGCGACGCCTTGTAGAGTTTCCAGAATGCGAAGGCGCAACTGATGGCGATGCCGACCCACAAAACAATGAGAAATGGTGTGGCGTATTTGGCTGAGAAACCATTCCAGAGGCGCACGATCTTTCGTCCGTAGAAGACTCCGAGCCATGCCGCGGCGGCGTGGCGGAGCGCGCGACTGACGGTGAAGGCGATCATAAATTTTTTGCGGGACATGTTGAGCGCGCCTGCTGCGAGGACGAATGGGCTAAGCGGCATGGGGGGTGGAAGGATCGCGGGAAGCGCGACGGAGAGGATAGCGTGTTTTTCCATCCATTCGCAGATGGGTTTAAGGATGCGAGCGGGGACCCTTTTTTCGAGGAACGTCATGCCGCCTCGCTGACCTACTTGATGGCTGAAGTATCCTCCGAGGGCTGAACCGATGGTGGCGATGAAGACGATCAGAATGACGTTTTGATGGCGGGCGGCCATGAGAACGATCATGATATCGGTGACGCCCGGGATGGGCAGCGGTACGAAGGAGCTATCGACGATGGAGACCACGAAGAGCCCAAAGAGTCCGAAGCTGAAGGCCAGATGGAGAAACGGGTTGCGCGGCGGGGCGGTTCTCGCTGCTGTGGGTGCAGCGGACGAGGCCTTTTTTACGAGGTGAATTGCCGTTCCCAAGAGCTCCATACCTAATTTGACGTCGGTTGGCGGCGCGAAGTCGCTGGATTCCAGCAGATTGATGGACTAAAGGAAACGAAGGTCGGGGAGAGCGGGAAGAATTCCGACCTCGGCGGCATATTGGCGGAAAAGATGAATCGTGCTGATGCAGGTGGGGTCGAGCGTGTAGTGGATGTTGAGGGTGAGATAGTTACGGATAGTTTGCGGTGGCAATTCAATACGTGGGGTCCACTCGCTGACCAGGTCTTCGATGTGGGTTAGGCCGTTATTACGGGAGTTTGCGAGGTCTTCGGTGAGTTCTTGCGGAGTGATGTGGTTTTCGCTAAGTGCTTCGGGCCGGACGGCCCAGACGGCGGCAACCCAGGGGAGGTTGGTGCGGGTTCGCCATTCATGGGCTAGGTCGAACCACTGACATGAGCCGATTTGTTTTTCGATTGACTCGCGGGATTCGAGGGCAAGAAGGGCGGGGTCGCCGATGAGGATGGCTGCGTCGGCTTGTTGCAGCATGGCGATCGGATTGGCTTTGGCCGTGAGGAAGGTGGGTTGGGTGTTGAGGAACTTGCGGAAGAGGATTTCCGCGTAGGCGAGGGAACTCCGCGAGGCGGTGTCGGCTGCGACGGTACGGATGGTTGAGAGGGTGTGCGTCTTTTTAACGATGAGCTGGATGGAGCGAACTTCGTTGAGTGAGGCGATGGTGCAGCCGGGAACGATGGCGAGCTCAGGCGTGAGAGAGGCGATGGGGATGAGGCCGAGGTCAGCGCGGGCTGCGAGAAGCTCGTCGGCACATAGGGAGGGCAGGGTGTAGTGAAGAGTGTAGCGGTGGGCCAGCGTGACGGCGCGTGGCGGGTGTTCGAAGTCCCACATGAGGGGAGCGGGATTCAGGAAGTTGATGGCGGCGACGCGAAGCATTCGAGGCGAGGATGGAGTCATCAAAGGACTAGTCTATTGGATGTTGGATGAGGATGTGTGATGCAGAGGGCAGTAGCGGGTTTCTATCAGGATGAGGAAGGGCACTGGGCTGCTCGGCTGGAATGCGGGCATGGGCAGCATGTGCGGCATAGTCCCCCGTGGATGGTGCGGGAGTGGGTGACAACCGAGGAGGGCAGGGCGATGCGAATTGGGAGCGTGATGGAGTGCAAAAAATGCGATGAGGAGGGGGTTTGATAGTAGGATTCTCCCGATGCGCGCAGATCACTCTGGAGAGGCTAGTTATGGATTGGTTCCGGTTTGGCAGGATCCTGTTCGCGATTGCGATGATGTTTTTCGGGCTTCAATATGTGATCTTTGCGGCTGCGCTGACAGGGCCTGTACCTGGGCCTCCATGGACGCATGGGAGCATCATCACCGCGTGGTTAAGCGCGGTGGGATTCCTTGTGGCGGGCGTGAGTCTTGCGACGGGTGGGCTGGCCCGGACGACTTCCTTAGTGCTGGGTATCGTGTTCGTGCTATTTGGGCTGATTCAGTACGGACCGGCGCTGGGTGCGAAGCCACATGATCCAGGACTATGGACGCTTCTGTTTGAGCTCCTGGCGCTAGGCGGCGGAGCATTTGTGATTACTGCGAACTCTCCTCACGTGGTTGGCGAGATGAGAATGTTAGGCGGGCTCGGATGCTGGCTGATCTCCCTTTCCCTGGTCGTGTTTGCGGTGCAGCATTTTATCTATGGGAGCTTTGTTGCTGCTCTTATACCAGCTTGGATTCCGGCGCGGTTGTTCTGGGCTTACTTTGTGGGAGTCGCGTTTGTGGCTGCAGCGCTGAGCCTCGTGACCGGTAAGATGGTTTCGCTTACGGGATCTTTATTGGGAATCATGTTTCTGATCTGGGTTCTGATTCTGCATCTGCCGCGTGTGGCAGGTTCACCGAGAAATGGGAATGAAGTGACGAGTTTATTTATTGCGGTTGCGATGAGCGGAGTGGGGTTTGCTCTGTCGAGCGGGCGCGGAGACAGGTTTGGAGGATTTGGTGCCTAAGGGTTCGCTCAACAGGCGGAGATTTATCGCATGTTCGGGGGTTGCCGCTCTTGGGCTAGGAAAAAGTGTAAAAGTACCGGCTGCTTCTGCGGGGGCTGTACCGAAGCCGGTGAGGATGAAGTTGGGATGCCAGAGTGCACCGACGAATGACGAACACCTGAAGTACCTTGCGCGGTATGGAGTAAAGAATATCTGTGGGTATCCGGAGACACCGGATAGGCGTGGCGATACTCCAATCTGGGCGACCGTGGATGAGTTGAGGCGCATGAAGGATCTGGCTGCGAAGAATGATATTGAGATCGATTGCGTTGGACCACCGCTGCTGACTTCGAGTTACATCGACAACGAGAAACATCCGGCGATCATGTTGGCGCAAAGTCCGGAGAGGGATCGTGATATTGAGTCAATTCAGACGTTGATTCGGAATTGCGCCCAGGTGGGGTTGCCATCGATCAAATACAACATGAGTATTCTTGGCGTGCTGCGAACTGGCAGGACTCCGGGGCGCGGTGATGCGAGCTATAGCCAGTGGAAACTTGCCGAGGCGAAGCCGAAGACTCCGCTGACGATTGCGGGGCATGTGGATGCAGATATGTTCTGGGAGCGGATTACTTATTTTCTGGATCGGGTGATTCCGGTGGCGAACGAGTACAAGGTGAGGATGGCGTGTCATCCGCAGGATCCAGGTGTGCCGCCTGAGGGGTATCAGGGTGTGGATCGGGTGTTGGGCACAGTGGACGGGTTGAAGAAGTTTGTTGCGATACAGGAGAGTCCTTATCACGGGTTGAATTTCTGCCAGGGAACTGTGTCGGAGATGCTGGCTGATCCGGGCCGCGAGATCTATGAGGTGATTCGATACTTCGGGACGCGCAAGAAGATCTTCAATGTTCACTTTCGCAATATCCGCGGGCATCGCAATGATTTTGTCGAGGTGTACCCGGACGAGGGCGATGTAGATTTTGTGAAGGCGATCAAGGTTTATCGCGAAGTGGAGTATCCCTATCTTCTGATGCCCGATCATGTACCTGTTGCGAAGAATGACCCGGAGGGTTTGCAGTCGTTCGCGTTTTGCTATGGGTATATTCGCGGTCTTTTGCAGTCGCTTGAAGCTGCCTAGGACCTGCGCTTTGCGGCAACTGACCGTTTACTTGGGGTTGGCTTTTTCCTTCTCTTTTTTGTCCTGATCGGCAGCGAGCTGGAGTACGCGGATAGCTTCGCGGAAGTGTTCGCGTGTGGTCTCGTCGCCCTCGCTTTGCAGGCCGCTCTGGAGCGCTGGGATAGCGTCGGTAGCGCGAAGGTGGCGAAGCGAGTCGGCTGCGGTAATGCGGACTGTTGGATCGATGTCGCTGAGAGCTTGTGCAGCGATTTTTTGCGCCGCATCGGACTGGCCGTGGTAGCTAAGCGCGGCGGTGATGGCGAGGACACGGATCGTAGGGTCTTGATCGCTACGCGCGATCTCGCGGACGGCGGGGAAACAGTCGGAGAGCTGCTTGTTGGAGATGTAACGGGCCGCGTCAAGACGTGCGGTGGAGGGTTGGTTGACGTCTTTGCAGATGGTCTTGAGCTGCTCGACCGCGATGTTGGAGCCAAGCCAAGTGGCTGCTCCTGCGATGTTGACCTGGGCCTGTGGGTCGCGCTCATCCTGGAATGCAGTGATCATATATTTGAGTGCGGGATGGTCGTCTGCTGCGGCGAGCTGAGCCGCGGCGAGACTTCTGATTTCAGGATCAGGGTTTTTCAAGGCCGCGAGAAGATCGGGTTCGGTGAGCGGGATATTGTGGCGGGTGAGTCCGTCGGCGAAGGTCTCGACCGGAGGGGGTGGTGTGCCGGCGAGCCACTTCGGCGCAAGTGGAGCGACCTGGGCCGACGCTGCGAAGCAGATGAGCAGTGATGCCAGTACGGTTGTCTGAGCGAATCGGGTTGTGCGTTTGGTGTTTCGTGTCGCCACAATCTTTCCTTTTATCACTAATGTGAGACGTTTCGTAACGGTGTTCCGTTTTGCGAGGTGCTTCCTTGTGAAATAAGTTTTGCAAGTTTCTTTGAGAGTTCTTCGGACTTTGCTTGTTCGCCATTTTTATCGTAGATCTGTATCAGAGTGGTTGCGGCACTGAGATTGAGTGGGTCGAGGGCCAGCGCCTTCTCGAGGTGCTGTTCGGCGAGCTTCTGGTCTCCAATTGCTTCGTAGGCTTCGGCGAGGTTCATTTCTTTTGGCGACGACTTTGGATCGTAACGGACTGCGAGTTCAAAGGCCTGCATCGCTTCGCCGAACTGCTGGCCGATGAAGAGGGCGTTGCCCATGGTGTTGTAGAGCTCGCTGTCCTGTGGAAATTGCTGCTGCACTGTTGTGAGCATCTGGTAACCGCTGACGATTTGTTTTGGGGATCGGTGTTCCATCCCTGCTTCAATCGATGCGATTCCCAGATTTCGGGTCGCAAATTCGATGGGAGGCTCGCGCCAGGGAGCGATCTGAGTAGAAACTTCGGTGGGCTCAGGCACGGGATGTCTCTGAATGCGATGGTCGGTGAACGCTGTGTGACCTCCGTCTTTCGCTTCGCGTGTTGGCATGTGGCAGCCGATGCAGTTGCTTGTTTTTGCGGGATGATCGGCGGCGAACTGGGTGGCTGCGTGGCATTTCATGCAGCGTTGGCGGTAATACCATTCGCGGTCGGTGGGCTCGTAGTGCGGGTCGTGACAGGTTCCGCACCACATACCTGCGCCGGTTGTGAGTTTGCACTTGCTTAATGCTAGCTGCTCGGAGTGGCTGATGACCTTGAATGCAGCTTCGGTGCCTTTGGGGGCTTCGTTGTGGTAGATAGTGAAGGTCTGTTCGAGGCGTTGACCGGGTTTGAAGTCGGTGTAACGCTTACCGGGATTTAAAATTCTAGCGACACCCATGAGATGACACTGCTCGCAGATGCTGTCGCGCGCGCCGGGCTCCAGCGCGGCTGGATTGACTATGTTCTGCGAGCTGGGTCTTGCAAGGTGGGCGATGGTGGAACCGTGGCACCGTTCACAAGTAATTGCAAGATGAGGGAATGGGCTTTTGCCGTATTGGTTCTGAGTTCCTGCGACGGCGTCGAAGGATCCTGCGTGGCAGTAGACGCAGGCCGCGGCTACGGGGCGAGTGAAGTCCGGGTCGGGTTTCCCTTCGTATCCGGGAGCGAGATCGTACGCGGAACGGCTGCGATAGTAGGCGACGGGGGACTGGAAGAGATGATCACCGAGACCCATGATGTATCCGCTGGCGTGGGTGCCGGATCCGATGACGTAGTCGACGCGGTAGGAATTTGTGCTGCCGTTGCTTTCGATCGTCTGCCATGAGCCGCGTTTGTCGGAGGACATAGTGATAGTAGTCCCGGGAACCTGAACGACTCCTGCGGGCTCCTGTGTCGGGAGACGCATGGAGTGCGACATTTTGGATTGCGCGAATCCGTCGACCTCTTCGGCGTGGCATCTTCGGCACTGATTGCCGTCGACCGAGAACGGAGCTGGGGTTGTCTTCGTTTTGGCGGTGGGTTGCGGATGGGCAGAGGTCCCGTTCAGCCCGCCGCTGCACCAAAGTAATGCCGCAACCGCGGATAGAGCAAGCCCAACTTTTCTTCGATATCGATGTGCCTTCGACATTGCTGCGACCAGGTCCCCAGTTCGACGGGACAATTGTAACTGGCGCTACGAAGAACATTCGCGGGCTTATTTTTCGAGAAATGATGATGAGGAGGAGGACGACGAAATGTTTCTTGTCGAGACGAAAAAGCTTCCGCCAGCGTAGACGGCGGAAGCTCTAGAGATTATCTCTGTTCAGGCGCGAATCTTTTTGCGGATCGTTTGCGCGAAACCGATTACGCCGGTGCCGAGCATTAAAAGACTTCCCGGTTCAGGTGTTACGACAGCAATCTGGCTGCGAATTTCGCCAGCAGGGAAGTTCGCGTCATGGATGTTGGCGTACGTGTTGCCACTGTTCAAAGCAGCAATAAGTCCAGCCTCCGCATCGGCAACAGTACCGCCTTCCTGGGTGATGAAGGCTGCGGTGTAGGTAGCTGCAAGGCTTAGGTCGACTGTCGCGTTGAAACTGCCGAAAGTGGAGTTTGGAAATGGTGTGAATGGAACCGCAACGATTTCGTTAACTCCTAAGGGACCACAGCAATGGATGTGTGCTGCGCTAGCAGGGGCGGTTAGTCCGGTGAAATTTTCATCGATGTTGAGTAGATTGCCGGCGAGAGTGAAAATAGCGACTCCTACTCCGGGGCTTCCAGTGGGAGGAACCTCGTTGGAGCCGAGGAGAATTGCGGTGTAGCTGATGGTGTCGGCGTACGCTGGCAGAGCAAGTGCGAGAGCAAAGATAAGGGGCCCGGTCAAAGAAAGACGCTTGAACATAGGCTTTTCCTATCCACACTAAGGCGGACCCAATTTGATCCCATTTAGGAGCGGCGAGTGGGTTTTGGATGCAGATTATTTTTTCACTATGGGGTTCTTTGGCCGTGGCCGTAGCATTTGCTTATATTTAGGGCTGAAGAGCAATTGGGATATTGACCAGAGAATGTAGCGAACCAAGACCACCCTGGGGCCTAACACATTGATAAAGCAGGCCTTCTGAGATAGGTTGACCCTGGAGGAAGGGCATGCGGCCGGAAGGCAGGTGAATCGAAAGCGAAGGGGACGGCATCTCTACTATTTAATGATGAGCCAATGCGAGAGCATGAAGGTGTGATATTTGGCCGTTTGCGGCATGATGAGGCGGCTCAACTCGATGAGTTAATCGAGAAACTGAAACCGGAGTTGGGGTCAGCGGAGATGTTTGCGGCGCTGTTTGGGCTGGAATTGAAGGGGCGGGTGAGGCAACTTCGCGGAAAAAATTATGTTCGGAGTTTTTAGGCAGACACGAAGACGCTGGTTTGGCGGAAATAGCGCGGTGGAAAACTAAATCTAAGTTCTAGTGTTGGTTCGGGTTGCTGATTATTTCGTAGCGCGAATTTTTCCGGGAAATGCACAGGCCGGTGATGACCTTCCGGAATGATTTTCGTCAGTTGAAAAATCGTCACCGAGATGACGCATTTGCAGAAACCGTGTTAGGTTCGCAAGGGAACATGGAAGATTTGGAACGTTCGGCTTCGGCTGCACGTTCTGATTAACGAAGGGAAAGAATGGCTAAGTCACTTGTGATCGTGGAATCGCCAGCGAAGGCGAAGACGATCGGGAAATATCTTGGCAATGAGTACACGGTGGAGGCCTCGATTGGCCACATCATGGACCTGCCGAAGAACGAGATCGGCGTAGAGCTGAAGCATCGGACATTTGAGCCGACGCTGATCGTGTCTCCTGGGAAGGAGAAGGTTGTTGACCGGCTAAAGAAGCTGGCGTCGAAGGCAGACACCGTGTATCTGGCTCCCGACCCTGACCGCGAAGGCGAGGCGATTGCCGCGCATCTCTCGATGCAGCTGCTGCCGGTGGTGAAGGATAAGTCGAAGGTTCGGCGGGTTACGTTCAACGAGATTACGAAGAAGGCGGTGCAGGCGGCATTTCAGCATGCTCGCGATATTGATGAGAATCTTGTGGATGCGCAACAGACGCGGCGTGTGCTGGACCGACTGGTGGGTTATCAGGTTTCACCGCTACTTTGGGACAAGGTGCGACGTGGGTTGTCCGCTGGGCGCGTGCAGACTGTCGCGCTGCGATTGATTGTGGAGCGCGAGGCGGAGATTAATGCATTCAATCCCGTTGAGTATTGGACGATCGATGCAGAACTGGAACCGGCAGGGAAGCAGGGCTTTACGGCGCGGTTTGTCGGTGTGAATGGCGTGCCTTCGCGTGTTGCGAACGGCAAGGATGAAGAAGGAAAGGAGCTTTTTCTCTCAAACGCCCTCCCGGATAAGGAAGCCGTCGATGAAGCTATTGGCGAGTTGGAGAAGGCTAAGTGGAGCGTGCGCTCGGTTGAGAAGAAGGAGCGGCGGAACAATCCAAAGGCTCCTTATACGACGAGCAAGCTGCAGCAGGATGCGTCGGGGCGGCTGGGATTCAATGTGCGGCGCACGATGGGTGTGGCGCAGCGACTCTATGAAGGCGTGGAGATCGGCGACGAGGGAACAGTCGGGTTGATTACGTATATGCGTACCGACTCGACGCGTGTAAGTCCGGATGCGATTGTCGAGGCTCGTGAGTTCATCGGAAAGCTGGGAAAACAGTATTTGCCTGGGACACCGAATGAATATGCAGGGAAGAAACAGGAGCAGGCTCAGGATGCGCATGAGGCAATTCGGCCGACGAATGTGGCTTATACCCCGGACTCGATCCGGAAGTATTTGAGTGATGAGCAGTTTCGCTTGTACAAGCTGATCTGGCAGCGGTTTGTATCGAGTCAGATGACGCCTGCTGTGTTCGATCAAACGACTGTGGATATTGTTGCGAGGGCAAAGCAAGCTTATGACTTCCGTGTGACGGGTAGCGTACTGAAGTTTGATGGGCATCTGCGGTTTGAGGAGGAGGATAAGCGTGCTCGGCAGGCTGCGAAAGATCGGGCAGCGGCAAAGGATGCCGAACAGAGTGGCGACGCGGATAGCGAAGAAGAGTCCGAGCGCAGACTGCCGGACTTGAGCGAAGGCGAGGCTTTACGGCTGGAGAAGCTGGACCCGCAGCAGAAGTTTACGCAGCCACCGCCGCGTTACAACGAAGCGAGCCTGGTGAAGACGCTGGAGGAGAAGGGCATTGGGCGGCCTTCGACGTATGCCTCCATCATTAATACGATTCAGGATCGCGATTACGTGAAGAAGATTCAGGCGCGGTTTGTCCCGACGGAGATTGGCATCGTTGTGACGAAGCTGCTGGTGAAGAATTTTCCTTACATCTTCGACACGGCCTACACCGCGACTCTCGAAGGAGAGCTGGACGCGGTTGAGGAAGGGCATGAGAAGTGGACCGATCTGCTGAACGGATTTTATGGGCACTTCGAGAAGGAACTCCATGTCGCTGAGAAGAAGATGGAGGACATCAAGCGAATGGAGGAGGCGACGAAGGAGGTCTGCGATAACTGCGGGGCTCCGCTGGTTCTGAAGTGGGGCAAGTTTGGCAGCTTCTATTCATGCTCGAACTTCAGCAAGGTGAAGCCGGTGACCGTGGCGGCGGGGCCTTGGAAAAAAGATCAGAAGGCTTCGCTGAAGAAGGTTACGAAGACGCTGCACTATCCGATTACGGTGAAGGCGACTGCAGACGATGTGGTTGAGTACTCGAAAGAGACCAACGACGTGAAGGAGTTGACGGCGGCCATTGAAGAGGCGATGCTGCTGGGCAAGAAGGTGACAGCAGAGCCGTTCAGCTGCGACTTTACGAAGGAGAACTTTGCGGCGAAGCCTGACCTGAACGCGCCGGGTGCGGATGAGGCTCCTGAAGAAGAGGCTTGCGACAACTGCGGGCGGACGATGGTGTTGCGCAATGGGCCGTGGGGGCCGTTTATGGCTTGCCCCGGCTACAACGAGGATCCACCGTGCAAGACGATTCGCAAGTTGAATCAGAAGGTGCAGCAGAAGCCGCCGGTGCAGTTAGATGAGAACTGCCCGAAGTGCGGTAAGCTGCTCTTGTTGCGTAATGGGCAGTATGGCGAGTTCATAAGCTGCAGTGGATATCCGAAGTGCAAGTACATCAAGCAGGAGTTGCTGGATGTAAAGTGCCCGAAGGATGGCGGCGATATTGCCGTACGGAAGACGAAGCGCGGCGATCTGTTCTATGGCTGCGTGAACTATCCGAAGTGCGATTTTGCGTCGAACCTGAAGCTGATCGATAAGACTTGTCCGAAGTGCGACAGCGCGTATCTGCTGGAAGTGCACAATGACAAGGGAACTTACCTAGTGTGCCCGAATAACCGCGAGGCTCTGCCGAAGAAGCGGAAGAAGAAGGGTGCTCCAGCGGAGGAGCCGACGACTCCCTTGTGCTCGTATGAGAAGAGGATTGCCGGGCCGGCTCCTGTTCCAGTGCTGGAGAAGCCTGATCCGGAGAAGACCCGCGCTGTGGTTGAGAGCGTAGCCTAAGACGAGAAAGGATGTTGAATGGCGACTGCAGCAGATGCTGAGTTGATTCTGAAGCTGTATGAGCTTCGCGGTGAAGAGACATTGCGCAAGGCGAGACGGTTTATGGTCTTCGACTTCCAACCGAAGACTCTGGAAGAGTTGCGTGCCGTTTCACGAGATACCAAATCGGAGTTCAATCCGTACTGGCGGCAGACGATGAGCTATTGGGAGATGGCGGCCTCGTTTGTGCTGCGCGGGGCGATCGATGCGGAGCTGTTTCTGGACTCAAGCCTGGAAGGAATTCTTCTCTATGCGAAGTTTCATCACTTCCATGCGGAGACGGAGAAGCAGAGCGGGAATCCATTTATGGGGAAGACGGCGGAGTTGATTGCGAAGTATCCGACAGCGAAGGCACGTTATGAAGGCTTTTTGAAGACCTTCGGGATTTCGAAGTAATCGGGATTTAGAGGCGCCGTGCCAACTCAGGAGGAGATGCAATGGCAAATCCAACACCGATGAGCTATGTCTTCTATATTGCCGCCTCGCCGGAAAGGGTGTGGGACGGCTTTGTTTCGAAGGAATCTAATCGCGTCCTCTTTATGGGCGCGGAGCTTGAGGCCGAATGGAAGCCCGGTGGGGCGATGGCGTGGACGGGTCCAGGAGCTGATGGCAAGCCGATGAAATACGTTCAAGGAGAGGTGCTGCGCTATGACCCTCCCAAGGTACTCCAATACACTTTTAGGATCGGGCAAAGTGACCTGGCTTCCCGCGTCAGTCTGGAGCTGATTCCAGAGACGGAGGCTACCAAAGTGACGATAACCCATGACCAGTGGGACGAAGGTGACTCTGCGTACGCTGCCACCGCAGACGGATGGCCGCGAATTCTTTCGCGGCTAAAGACTCTCATCGAGACCGGCAAGACGTTTCGACCTCACTAGCGGCTCCGACTGGGCATTTCATTTTTGCATCATTTCTGTTACAACTGAGTTATAGGCCAGAGTGACGCAGATTCGACGGCGATGGCCCGCTGATGCGAGTGTCTGCCGTAACTTACTGAAAAGATGCAGGTTGTTTACTATGGCGAAGGCAGTTTGGAACGGCCAGACGTTGGCCGAAAGCGAAAAAACAGAGATGGTCGAGGGAAATTTATATTTCCCGGATGAGTCGGTAAAGCGGGAGTTTCTAAAGACGAGCTCCACGACTTCCAGTTGCCCCTGGAAGGGGCAGGCCCGGTATTACACGATCATCGTGGACGGGCAGGAAAACCCTGATGCTGCATGGTATTACCCGGATCCGAAGCCTGCGGCGCGGAATGTGAAGCATCATATTGCATTCTGGCGCGGAGTCGAGATTATCAAGTAACAGGCAGGAGCTCAGAAAATATTGAACGGGAGGGGCCTGGGCCTCTCCCGTTCTGTCTTCAGTAGGCTTGCGCGAGGTCGAGTGGTAGGCGCACCTGAAAGCAGGTGGCGCCCGGCTTGGATTCGACTGTGATGAAGCCGGAGTGCTTGCTGACGATGCGCTGGACAGAATCCAGGCCGAGGCCAAGGCCGCGACCTGGAGCTTTCGTGGTGAAGAACGGCTCGAAGATACGGGAGCGGATTTTGGGGTCAATTCCGGGGCCGTCATCCCAGACCTCAACCAGCGCCATGGAGCCATTGAGCTTGGTTACCAGCCGGAGGGTGCCCATGTCGTTCATGCTCTCCAGCGCGTTTTCTATCAACGCAGTCCAGACCTGATTGAGTTCGCTGCCGTAGGCACTGATAGGCGGCAGTTCGGGATCAAAGTTCAGCTCCACCTGGACGTTCTTCAAGCGGGAGTTGAACATGACGAGAGTGTTCTCGAGCGATTGCGCGAGGTCAACTTCCTGAATCGGCGCCTGATCCATGTAGGAATAGTCCTTGATGGCGCTGATGAGGTCGAAGATACGTACGGTGGAGTCGACTACTGTTTCGGCGAGGCGCTCGACCCGCAGGGATCGCGAGACGGTTGCGAGGGCAACGGGGAGAACCTCGGGGCGTGTTACCGTGGCGAGCTCGTCGAGCAGGTCAATGGGAAGATTGGTTTCCGAGAGAGCGGGAGCGATCTTCCACGGCTCGGGGATGCCGTGCCCGTTGAGCCATCGAATGATGGCATCCTCACGGTCGGTGATGGCGAGAGGACTTTGTGGCCCGGAGCGGGCGTAGGCAGCCATGCGAGCGCGTGCATTCTGAACCCACCCGCGGTAGCCGGCGATCTCCTGCTCGGTGAGGCAGAGGTTACCGAGGCGATATTTCTGTTCGCCATACTCGCGCAGCTCGTCGAAGAGACTGGCGGCACAGCGCTGTGCCGCAGAGGCCGGGTTGTTGAGCTCGTGGCTGAGGTTAGCGGCGAGTTTACCGAGGGCGTTGAGCTTCTCGGACTGCTGCTCGATGCGGGTGACCTCGCGGACGCGGTCCAACAGCACGGAGACGCAACGTTGACCCATGGAGGGAATGGCCGCGAGCATATCGGGGAAGAGCGTGTCGGGAATGTCGAGGGACCAGACCGGGCCTACCGCGAATCCTTCGCCGCCGTAGTTCTTCATGCGTGAGAAGGGAAGCTTGCCTGTCATTGAGCCTGCCCGTCCGATGAAGAGCGCAACGTTGCCCGCCTGGCGACGGCGGACCTGCACCTCTCCGCGAAGGATGAAGTTCATGTTGTGTGCAGGGTCGTTGTCGCGGAACAGGAGCGCGCGATCAGGGCCTACGCGCTCATTCCCGTGGGTGGCGAGCCAGGCGTACTCGTCGTCCGTGAGTCCTTCGAGCTGAGTGATAGTTCGGAGTGCGGCGATGATCTCTGGAAGCGGGGTCGGCGTGGCGGGGGGGCCAGCCACAACCTGCGGATCAATTTGGCCGGGGGATTGATTCTGTAGCAGACCTTCGTAGCTGTTGAGGGTGGCCATCTTTTTACGGGCTCCTTCTGCTGCTGTGTGTCGAGTCGTTCCTCTTGTCTACATCTCCATTGTTACAGGAGTTCCCCGGGTTGCAGGGGACCGTCTGTAGGTTTCTTTCCGGCAGATGAAGCGATTAAATGAAAGGGGCGACATTATTTGGATGCCGCCTCTTCTATTTTGGACTGTGCAAATTGGATTTCGTCTGATTCAGCTGAATTTATGCTTTGTGGACCTGGCCGTCTTTGACGACAACTGGATCGAGGAAAGGCATCGATTTACGAAGTTCGGCACCAACTTTTTCAATCTGAAGCTCAGATTCGGCCTTACGAATGCGGGCGAATTCCTTGCGGCCGGTTTCGTTTTCCGCAATAAACTTTTTGGCGAAGCTGCCATCCTGGATTTCGTCGAGGAGCTTGCGCATGGCTTTCTTGGTTTCGGCAGTGACGATGCGTGGGCCCGCTTCGTAGTCACCCCACTCGGCTGTGTCGGAGATCGAGTGGCGCATGTAGGCGAGGCCGCCACGGTACATCAGGTCCACGATGAGCTTGAGCTCGTGAAGGACTTCGAAGTAGGCGAGTTCGGGTTGATAGCCCGCTTCGACGAGGGTCTCGAAGCCTGCTTTGACGAGAGCGCTAGTGCCCCCACAGAGAACGGCCTGTTCGCCGAAGAGATCGGTCTCGGTTTCTTCCGTGAAGGTGGTCTGGAGCACGCCGGCGCGGGTGCAACCGATACCCTTCGCGTAGCTCAATGCAAGTGCGAGAGCGTTGCCACTGGCGTCTTGTTCAACCGCGACGAGCCCGGGGATCCCGCCGCCTTCGGTGAAGACTTCGCGAACGCGGTGACCGGGGCCTTTGGGAGCGACGAGGGAGACGTCCGCCGTTTTGGGCGGTGTAATGGTGCGGAAGCGGATGTTGAAGCCATGCGCGAACATGAGCGTGACGTTGGGCTTCATGTTGGGTTCGATCTCGGCATGGTAGACCTTGGCGGCGGTCTGGTCAGGCGTCAGGTTCATGATGACGTCAGCCCACTTGCTCACGTTTGCGACAGTGTCGACGACGAGGCCGGCCTTGCGGGCGCGCTCAGCGTTAGGTGAGTCGGGGCGAAGGCCCACGCGAACGTCGACGCCGGAGTCCTTGAGGTTGAGAGCGTGGGCGTGGCCCTGCGAGCCATAACCGATGATGGCGACTTTCTTCGCCTGGATGAGAGAGAGGTCTGCATCTGCGTCGTGGTATGTCTTTGCCATAATTCTTCTTCTTCCTTTTCAATGAGAGGGGGTTATCCCCCACGGGTCTTTTTTGCGTAAAGTCTTCGGAATACAGGGTTTAAGTCCGGACTGCTTTCAGCAAGATCTTCGTTTCCAGCCGTCCGCTAAAGTCTTCCAACATTTGGGGTTATCTTCATCATGCGTCGCCGGAAAATTTGTGCCCCGGGTGTGATGGTCGTCGTCTCGATTGTATCCGGAAAGCCGTGTGGGTTTTGCGGATGGCTTTAGGTTTGGGACGCATTAGGTCTCGTCCTCGGCGAATTGGTTGGGTAGGTCGTCACCTTCAGGGCGATCAGGATAAGACGGTAGGTCGGGGTGGTTGGGGTCGGGCGTGCCGAGAGCTTTGAGGACGCGGCTGGTGTGATGGCCACGGCGCATGGCCATGCGGCCAGTGCGCGAGACTTCCAGAATGGTGTAACCGCTTTCGGTGATGACCTGGATGAGGCCTTCAATCTTCGAGGAGCTGCCGGTCATCTCGAGCATGATGGATTCGGGGGCGAGATCGACGACGCGGGCGCGGAAGACGTTGGCTAGTTCGAAGATCTGCGAACGGGAGTGCTGGCCAAGAGGATGTGAGGGGCCAGCGGCGACCTTAACCAGACAGAGCTCGCGGATGACGGCTTCGCTGCGACCTACTTCGTCGACGTCGACCGTGATCTCGAGTTTGTAGAGTGAGGCGCGGATGCGGTGGGCGGCATGGTCGGGCGCCTCGCAGACGATAGTCATGCGGGAGACGTCGGTGCGCTCGGACTCGCCTACGGTGAGCGAGACGATGTTGATGTTGAGTCGCCGGAAGAGCGAGGCGACTCGCGTGAGGACGCCGGGTTTGTCCTGGACCAGGGCTACGAAGGTGTGAAGCATTAGTGGCCTTTCTTTGCGATATAACAAATCACGAATTAACGTGATCATTTCTTGAATACGATCTCATCGGCGATGAAGGACAGTTTTCCATTTTTATTGTGTTCGAAATGACCGGTGAGCGTTGCTCGGTTCGATTTATACCTGCTTTATCGCTTCATCTACGGAAAATGCTGAAGTCGGACTTCGAGACTTCATGTTCAAAGTGTCCAGCACGACGAGAAACAAGCATGCGATATTTCCATCTAAGAAGGAGTTGAGCACTGTACCTCGTTTGGGTTTCGATTGCGCAGGCTGTATAAAGTGTGGCGCTGATATTGGTGTCCTGCGGGGACGCGCGGGTGATCGAAGTCGAGTTCGGGGTGGTGGGTCATGCCTAGTTTTTGCATTACGCGGCGTGATGGTTGGTTCGGGATTGCGGTAATGGCAACTACTTCGCTGAGACCGAGCTGGTTGAAGGCGAAGTCTACGATGGTGTGTGCGCCTTCGGTGGCGAATCCTTTGCCCTGCGCCGACTGTGTGAGGCGCCACCCGATCTCAACTGCGGGCTGAGGGAGATTGGGGACGACGTCGCGCATGGTTTGTAGGCCGATGGTCCCGATGAAGTCGCCAGTGTCGCGCAGGTGAGCAGCGAAGAAGCTGAAACCCTCGCGATCGAAGGCTGCGAGGTAGCGGTCGATGGCTTCGTCGCTTTGTTCGCGGGTCATCGGAGCGGCGAAGTATTGCATGACGACTGGGTCGGCATTCATGGCAGCGAAGGCTGCGCGGTCGGTCTTCTGCCAGCGGCGGAGAGTGAGGCGCGGGGTTTCGAGTTGGAGCGGTTGAGTCAATTCTGAGCTCTCAAAGACGGCGATGCGCAGGTTGGAGCCTAACTTTTCGATCTGAAAGAGATTATCTTTGCGGTTGATGAGGGTTCTCGTCGGAGTGAGGCAGGTTGCTGGCCGGTGGGGCGGGATATACCGGGATGTAGTTTTTTGGAATTTCGTAGAGAAGAAGCTCGCCGGGGCGAGCGTGGTGCTGTGCGCCACCGCAGAGGTTGCCCGTGGTTATGCCGGTTTTGCGGATGTCGGCGATCGCGTAGTTGGTATAAAGCTCGCCGCGCGGCCGGCAGTCGGCGTACATGTTGGAGAGGATGCGGATGATGGTGGCGTCGCCGGTGTCGACGAGGATGACACCGTTTTTATCCGTGGCCATGGCGACAGAACCAATCTGATCGGTGCGGAGGGCTACATTGAGGCGTTCGTCGGCGACGGGTTGGTTGGTCTTTGCGTTGATGATGCGAATGCGGAGTGGGTGGGCTGGTTGAGCGAAGACGCTGGCGGGTATCAACGTCATGAGAAGGGAGCATATTGGGATGATGGGGAGCTTCATTTTATTCATCCTCCGCGGTTTCGAGGAGCGGGTCCTTTTGCGGGCGGCGTACCATTTCGTGCAGGGCGGCGCCAGGGGCGATCATGGGGTAGACACCGTCTTCTTTTTCGACGGCGAAGTTGATGAGAAAGGCAGTTTTGCCGGTACGCGATTTTGTAACTGTGGATGTTACATCCTTGCGTTGTGTGATATGAGCGCCGGGGATGCCGTGGGCTTCGGCAAGTTTGACGAAGTCCGGAGAAAGGATGGGTGAGCAGGAGTAGTTCTTGTCGTAGAAGGCCTCCTGCCATTGACGGACCATGCCGAGGAATCCGTTGTTGATGACGGCGACGTTGATGTGGATGTTTTCCTGAACGATGGTCGAGAGTTCGGCGGCGGTCATCTGAAACCCGCCGTCTCCGGCAATGCACCAAACGTCGCAATCAGGGCGAGCGATTTTGGCGCCAATGGCGGCGGGGAGGGCGAAGCCCATGGTGCCGAGACCGCCGGAGGTGACGAGGGTGCGAGTGTCTTCGTGCTTGAAGTATTGGGCTTCCCACATCTGATGCTGGCCTACGTCGGTAGCGATAATGGTCTTATCGAGACGCCCAGCGGCGCGGGCTTCCTGCCAGATGTCGTTGATAACGTGCGCGGCGTAGAGGTGGCCGTTGTCGGGAAGATTGATGATGTCACGAACGGCGGCGTCGCCTTTGAGGGATCGGATCTCACGGAGCCATTCGTCGGTTTGGCCGGTGTTACCGGAGGCCCCGGTGCCAGTGCGGTAGGTCCCGGTGACCGTGCCGGTGGGTGGGCGCTGGCCATGCTTGCCGTCGCCGAAGCGGATGGTGCTGGTGTCGCCGTCGGTGGTGACTGTGTATGTGTCGCCGTTGCCACCGAGAAGTGGAGCGAGAGTGTTGAGAACCTCTTTGAGATCGCCAATGAGGGCTACGTCGACCTTTACATTTTTGTCGATCTCGGAGGGGTCGATCTCGATATGGATCTTTTTCGCGTTGGGGGCGTAGCTGGCGAGATTGCCGGTGACGCGGTCGTCGAAACGCATGCCGAAGGCGAGAAGGAGGTCGGCGTTCTGGATGGCGTTGTTGACCCAGGATTCGCCATGCATCCCCATCATGCCCAGAGCGAGTGGGTGTGAGGCAGGGAAGGCTCCGAGACCGAGGAGCGTGGTAGCGACTGGGATGTGGTGACGCTCAGCGAAGGCGAGGACTTCGCGTTCGGCGGCGGAGTGGATGATGCCGTGACCAGCGAGGATAACGGGTTTTTTTGCAGTGCGTATGAGTTCGACGGCCCGGCGGATGGAGGAGTTTTCGGCGCGGAGCATGGGATGCGGACGGTAAGGTGCGGGCGCAGCTTCTTCGAAGTTGAAGAGTGCGGTGCCTTGTTGTGCGTCTTTTGTGATGTCAACGAGGACGGGGCCGGGGCGTCCGGAGGCGGCAATTTGGAAGGCTTCGCGGATCATGGGCGCGATGTGCTCGGCGCGGGTAGCGACGAAGTTGTGCTTGGTGATGGGGAGCGTGATGCCGGTGATGTCAATTTCCTGGAAGGCATCGCTACCGAGGACTTTGGAAGAGACCTGTCCGGTGATGCATACGATGGGGATGGAGTCGAGCATGGCGGTGGCGATGCCGGTGACGAGGTTGGTCGCGCCCGGGCCAGAGGTAGCGATGGCGACGCCGACCTTGCCGGAGGCGCGTGCGTAGCCGTCGGCCATGTGCGCAGCGCCCTGCTCGTGGCGGACGAGGACATGGTGGATGGGAAATTTTCGGAGGGCGTCATAGGCCGGGAGGATGGCTCCGCCGGGATAGCCGAAGACCGTGGTGACACTCTCACCTACCAGAGTGGCCCAGAGGATTTCGGAACCGGTTAGCGTGGGGTGTTGATTTTTGTGGTCGGTCATATTTTCCTCCAAAATCCAGGCGTTACGCTTTGAAAAAATACGCGTAGATCAACATCAAAACCGCTATGGCGCAGAGCGCAATCAACAGGAATCTCCGGCCAGATTTTGTCCAAGCTTGAACAGTCAGACTATCGCTCGTGCCGAGGGTGCGTGTCCAACCTTTTGGCAATAACCCCTCGATACAGGTCATGGTTGGTGGAACAAGCAAGCACCAGGCGATATCGTTAGGCAAATTTGAGATCGAACGACTCACGTTGTTACTGCTCCTTCTGATGCGCTACTTACAGTGTTGGAGTACTTCTTAAAGACTCCGCGTTTGAAGCGGGGTTTGGGTTGTTGAACTTCTTTGAGGCGGCGGGCGATCTCGTCGGCTGGGACGTTTAGGTTTAGCTCGCGCTTTTTGATGTCGAAGGTGATAGTGTCGCCCTCGCGGACGGCAGCGATGGGACCGCCCATGAAGGCTTCGGGAGCTACATGGCCGACCATGAGACCGCGTGTGGCGCCGGAGAAGCGGCCGTCGGTTAAGAGCGCGACTGTTTCGGAGAGTTCGGGGATGCCTTTGATGGCGGCGGTGACGGCCAGCATCTCGCGCATGCCGGGGCCCCCGCGTGGGCCTTCGTAGCGGATGACGCAAACGTCGTTGGGGTTGATCTTTCCGGCTTCGACAGCGGCGTGACAGTCGTCTTCAGAGTTGAAGACTCGGGCTGGGCCGGTGTGGAGGACGCGCTCGTGACCTGCGACTTTGACTACGCAGCCATCGGGGGCGAGATTCCCTTTGAGGATGACGAGGCCACCGGTGGCTTTGAGTGGATGGTCTGTTGGATAGATGACTTTCTGGTTCGGCGTTTCCACTGCGTGGGTAGCTTCTTCGGCGAGCGTCTTGCCGGTGACCGTAATTTGGCTGCCATCTAGGAGGTTCGCGTCGAGGAGACGCTTGGCGAGGAGACGTGATCCGCCTGCATCCTGATAATCCTTCGCGGCATACTTGCCGCCGGGGGAGAGGTCGCAGATGTGCGGCGTGCGATCGCTGATGGCGTTGAAGTCGTCGATGGAGAAGGGGATGTCGTACTCGTGTGCTATGGCGAGGAGGTGGAGGACTGCGTTGGTGCTTCCACCGGAGGCGCAGGCAGAGATGTAAGCGTTTTCGATGGCCTTGCGGGTAACGATCTTGCGTGGCGTGAGGCCAGTGCGGGCGAGTTGCATGACGAGACGGCCTGCTTCGCGCGAAGCCTCGGCTTTGTGCGGATCTGTTGCAGGAACGCCGGTGATGTTGATGGGAGATATGCCGAGGAACTCGCCGGCCATGGCCATCGTGTTGGCGGTGAACTGGCCGCCGCAGGCGCCGGCGCCTGGGCAGGCTGCGGCCTCGAGAGCTTCAAGTTGATCGTCATTAATCTTGCCAGCGGCGTGGGCACCCATACCTTCGAAGACCTGGAGGATGGTGATGTCGATCTCTTTGCCGGACTTGGACTGGTCGGCGAGTACGACGCCGTTGGCGTCGACCTTGATGTGGCCAGGGGCAATGGAGCCGCCGTAGAGCATGAGGCCAGGGATGTCGAGGCGGCCGAGAGCCATGATGGCGGCAGGCATGTTCTTGTCGCAGCCGGCGATGCAGACGAGGCCGTCGAAGGAATTGGCGCGCGTGACGAGTTCGATGGAGTCGGCAATGACCTCGCGAGAGATAAGCGAGGCCTTCATGCCTTGGGTGCCCATCGTGATGCCGTCGTGGATCGTGATGGTGTTGAACTCCATGGGGGTGCCGCCTGCATCGCGGATCCCTTGCTTGACGGCTTCGGCGACCTGGCGGAGATGGAAGTTGCAGGGGCCGACCTCGGTCCAGGTGTTGGCGATGCCGATGATAGGCTTACGGAGGTCTTCCTTGGAGAAGCCTACGGAGCGAAAGTAACTGCGCGCAGCGGCGCGGTCAGGGCCTTCGGTGAGGACATTGGAGTACTTCTTGGCGGGGTCGAGTTGGTTGCTCACTTTGATATGTGCCCTCAGGGGCTGAAGCCCCGTTTGCTGTGTGCTGGTTCGCAAGGCTAAAGCCGTGCGCTTAACAAAAACGAAAAGAGCAGATCCTTCCGCTGCGCGAAAAGATCACAACTGAAAAGGCTATGAGGCTTTGGCGGTCTTGGGAGCGGACCAGAAGTCTTTGTCGTGATGGCTTTCGAAGTGGTCGATGGCGTGGGCCTGACGCAGCGTCAAACCGATGTCATCGAGGCCGTGTAGGAGGCAGTACTTGCGGAACGGGTCGATGTCGAAGTGGGCGTTGAAGCCGAGGTCGTCGCTTACTGTCTGGGCTTCGAGGTTGATGGTGATCTTGTGTTCGGGGTCTTTTGTGGCGCGATCGAGGAGGGTTTTCACTTCGTCTTCGGTGAGGACTGCAAGGATAAGACCGTTCTTACCGGCGTTCGAGAAGAAAATGTCGGCGAAGCTGGGGGCAATGACGGCGCGGAAGCCGTATTGGTGGATGGCCCAGGCAGCGTGTTCGCGCGAAGAGCCGCAACCGAAGTTTCTCTCGGCGATGAGAATCTTCGCTCCCTTGTGATGGTGTTTGTTGAGGACGAAGTCAGGGCGCTCTTTGACGATATCGGGGGTGTCGAGGTCGTAGCGCCAGTCGAAGAAAAGGAATTCCCCGTAGCCGGTGCGCTCAATGCGCTTGAGGAACTGTTTGGGAATGATTTGGTCGGTGTCGATGTTGGGCAGCGGCAGCGGGACGGCTTTGGAAGTGAGGATGTTGACGGGTTCCACAGAGCTTACTCCTAATTTCTTATCCGAATAAAATAACGGTCTTTGATGCGTGATTTTTCAGAAACGCAGACCTCTTCCCGATAACCATATCTGGCCATAGAAACGCTGCGATCAATCCAACGAGGACACAGGTCCAAGTGATCGCATCGTGTTTCAGCACCAACTGAAATGGCCATTGCTTCATGATTGAGGTCCCTAATTACTCTTCATCTATTCCATTTGCGGATATCGGTGAAATGTCCGGTGATGGCGGCGGCGGCGGCCATCTCGGGGGAGACGAGGTGAGTCCGGCCTCCGCGACCCTGGCGGCCTTCAAAGTTGCGATTGCTAGTGGAGGCGCAGCGTTCGCCTGGTTGCAGGATGTCAGGGTTCATGCCGAGACACATCGAGCAGCCGGGCTCGCGCCACTCGAAGCCCGCCGATTTGAAGATGGCGTCGAGGCCTTCCTGCTCTGCCTGATGCTTGACTGCCTGCGAGCCGGGGACTACGAGGGCACGCACTTTGGTGGCGATGTGATGACCTTTGACGACGGCAGCGGCAGCGCGAAGATCTTCGATACGACCGTTGGTGCAGGAACCGAGGAAGACGGTGTCGATTTTAATTTCTTCCATTGGCGTACCAGGCTTCAGATCCATGTATTCGTAGGCGCGTGCGAAGGACTTGCGGTCCGCCTCAGATTTTGCGTCTTCGAGCGTGGGGACCGAGCCGTCGATGGTGGCGTGCATGCCGGGCGAGGTTCCCCAGGTGACTGCAGGAGCGAGAGTGGCGGCGTCGATGTGGAGTTCGCGGTCGAAGACCGCATCTTCGTCAGTCGGAAGAGTCTTCCAGTGTGCGACTGCTTCATCCCATGCGGCTCCGGTTGGGGAGAAGCGGCGATCCTTGAGGTATGCGAAGGTGGTTTCGTCAGGCGCGATCATGCCAGCGCGTGCACCAGCCTCGATGCTCATGTTGCAGATGGTCATGCGGCCTTCCATCGAGAGAGCGCGGATCGCTGAGCCGGCGTATTCGACTGCGTAGCCAGTGGCGCCGTCGGTACCGATGCGGCCAATGATGTCCAAAATGATGTCTTTGGCCGTGACTCCGAAGGGAAGCTTGCCGTCGACGGTGATGCGAAAGGTTTTGGGCTTGGATTGCGGGAGAGTTTGGGTGGCCATGACGTGCTCGACCTCGCTGGTACCGATGCCGAACGCAAGTGCGCCGAAGGCTCCGTGGGTGGAGGTGTGAGAGTCGCCGCAGACGATGGTCATGCCGGGCTTGGTGGCTCCTAGTTCGGGGCCGATCATGTGGACGATGCCCTGGGAAGAGTCCTGCACGTCGAAGAACTCGACGCCGAATTCGGCACAGTTTTTGCGCAGGGCGTTGACCTGTGCGGCAGAGATCTGGTCGACGATGTGGAGGCGGTCGTAGGCGCTCGTGGTGGGGACGTTGTGATCGACCGTCGCAATGGTGCGATCAGGGCGGCGCAGCTTGCGGCCAGCCATGCGGAGGCCGTCGAAGGCCTGCGGACTGGTGACCTCGTGGACTAGGTGCAAATCGATGTAGAGGATCGTCGGCTCGCCTTTTGGCTCGGCGACGATGTGGTGGTTCCAGACTTTTTCAAAAAGCGTACGTGGTGCGGTCATGGCTGTGCCTTCTGCTCGGTTGGTGGAAGTGTGAATGTGTTCGCGCCGATTGAAGCGGGCGGAATGTCGTGCGGTGTGCCATCGGGATCGACGAGGATGGCATTGCGGATTTGTTGAATCTCTTTGTTGCCTTGGGGTGGATGCGCGGTCCAGCGAGCGACACTGTGGATCAGCGCGGCGGGGATGTGGTCCGGATCGATGGTGTGATTAGGAAAGACCCAGAGCGTGTATTCTGCGCCGGGCTGGTCGGGTGTCTTGCTGTCCTTGACCCAGTCGATGGCGTTGAAGACGACCAGTGGATGTTGCCCATTGAGATCGACCCAGAGCAGTCCCCGTGCGGGACAGAAGCGAAAGACACAGCCCGTGATGGAGAGATAACGATTGTCGTCGGCGAGAACTTTTTCCGGCATCGAGAGAAAATCCAGCGCAGTGTCGGCGAGAGATTTATATCCGGTCTTCGGATTTCCCCAGAAGGTCTGCGGAGCGGTGAGGTACTGCATGAGGAAAGGCCGGAAGCGCGTATCGAGGACGAGCTGGGTTTCACGGCCATCGGCGGGAGGCGGTCCATATTGCCAGAGCCACTCAACGTTTTCTTTTGGTTGTTTTTTTGTCTTTTGGATCTGTGGCGGAGGAACTTGCGCGGGCGGCTGAGGCGTGGGCATCTGCGCGTTCGCGATAGCTGTCGCGAGCAGGGCGATAAGAACGAGTTGGAGAGTGCGGAGCATTTTGATTTTCTTCAGCGAGTTCGTCTTGGCTGGTTGAACTTCCTCTGAGCAAGCCAGATGAGACCGTTGACGAGCGTGAACATGATGATGGCAGCGATGAGAAGCACCATCGGCGGTGTGCCGGTGAGCCAGCGATAGATCAAAGCTGCGAGGACGGCACAGTTAAGGAGGACCTGTTTGAATTTTGGATTCATGTCTGTTTAGACGGCGTGCATTGCCTGCCGGCGGTCGATTGATTCGGTAAGAGCCTGGTGGACGAGCTTGCCCATCTCCTGCGTGCTGACAGGAGTCTGTCCTGGCTGCTGGCCGCGCGCAATGTCGGCGGTACGGTAGCCAGCATCGAGAACCTTGTTGACGGCTTGTTCGACGGCTTTGGCGTCTTGCTCGAGATTGGCGGAGTGACGAAGGACCATCGCGGCGGTAAGGATTGCGCCGAGCGGGTTGGCTTTACCTGTGCCCGCGATATCTGGCGCGCTGCCGTGGACGGGCTCGTAGAGATTGACTGCGCCGCCAATCGTGGCGGAGGGTAGCATGCCCAGCGAGCCGGTGATGACGCCTGCCTCGTCGGAGAGAATGTCGCCGAAGAGGTTTTCGGTCAGGACGACGTCAAAGTTACGCGGGATGTTCATGATGTGCATCGCCATCGAGTCGACGAGCTGGTGTTCGAGCGTGACGTCGGGGTAGTCCTTCGCGACTTCTGCAACGGTTGCACGCCAGAGCTGGGAGACCTCAAGGACGTTGGCTTTGTCGACAGAGGTGACTTTGTTGCGGCGTTTGGAGGCAAGTTCAAACGCGATGCGGGCGACGCGGATTACTTCCGACTTGGTATAGCGCATCGTGTTGATGGCTTCGTCGGTTTCTTTGTTCCACCAGCGCGGGGCGCCGAAGTAAAGGCCGCCGAGGAGTTCCCGGACAAAGAGAATATCGGCGTCTTTAATGACTTCGGGGCGCAAGGGTGAGCTTTCGGCGAGAGCAGCGTACGCGATTGAAGGACGGAGGTTCGCGAAGCCTCCCAGGGCCTGGCGGATCTGGAGGAGGCCAGCCTCAGGCCGCTTGTCTGGCGGCAGAGCGTTGAATTTGTTGTCGCCGACCGCGCCGAGCAGGACTGCGTCGCATTCAAGCGCGGCGTCGAGTGTGGCGGTGGGGAGAGGAGAGCCGGTTTCGGTGATGGCAATGCCGCCGATGAGGCCTTCGACGAAGGTGAAGTCGTGGCCGCCGAGCTCGGCTACTGCGCGAAGGATGTTGGTGGCTTCGCGGGTGACTTCGGGGCCGATGCCGTCGCCGGCCAGGACTGCAATTTTGAGACGCATCCGATTTGTACCTCAGGGGTTAAAGCCCCACGTTGTCTTTATTCTTTCGGCACGGCTGAAGCCGTGCCCTTAACCAAACCGGCCTCATCGCAACTCAGTGCGCTATTACTGTGGCTTTGTCTGCCTGCAAAAGGCCGAGGAGGTCCTGGTCGTAGATGGATTTTTTGCGGTCGGCTAGTTCAGTGAAGCGGTGATAGACCTCGTCGAGTTGGGAGCGGGTGAGTTTGTGTCCGAGTTCGCCGAGGCGCTGCTCGAGCATACGGCGGCCGCTGTGTTTGCCGAGCACCATATTGTTTGTCGGGACGCCGACGGATGCCGGAGTCATGATTTCGTAAGTGAGTGGATTAGCGAGGACGCCGTGTTGATGGATTCCTGATTCGTGGGCGAAGGCGTTGGCTCCGACGATAGCTTTGTTGGGGGAGCAGCCAAAGCTGATGAACTCCGCGAGCGTTTTACTTGTGGGGTAGAGCTTCTCCATCTTGATGTTGTTGGTATAGGGGAGTTTGTCGCGGCGGACCATGAGGGCGGCGGCGATCTCTTCGAGGGCAGCGTTGCCGGCGCGTTCACCGATACCGTTGATGGTGCACTCAACCTGTCGCGCACCCGCTTGAATCCCAGCCAAGGTGTTGGCGACAGCCATGCCTAGGTCGTCGTGGCAGTGCGTCGAGAAGATGACATTCTCGGCGCCCGGAACTTTCTCGATGAGCATGCGGAAGGTGGCCGCGTACTCATCCGGTGTGGTGTAGCCGACCGTGTCGGGGATGTTGATGGTTGTGGCTCCCGCCTGAACAGCTACGCTGACAATTTTGACGAGGAAGTCGGGATCGGTGCGCGTGGCGTCTTCTGCAGAGAACTCGACGTTATCGGTGAAGGTGCGGGCCAGACGGACGGACTCGGCCGCTTGGTCGAGCGCCTCGGTGCGGGTGATCTTCAGCTTGGCCTCGAGGTGCAGATCCGAGGAGGCGAGGAAGGTATGAATGCGGGATTTTTTCGCTGGTTCGATCGCTCGGGCGGCGGCTTCGATGTCTTCGCGTTTGCAACGGGCGAGGGAGGCGATGCGGGTGCCGTGGACCTCGCGGGCGATCTGGCGGATGGAGTCGGAGTCACCCTGACTGGCGATGGCGAAGCCCGCCTCAATCACGTCTACGCCGAGGTCAGCAAGCTGGTGGGCCATGCGGAGTTTCTCTTCGTTATGCATGGTGCAGCCGGGGGACTGCTCGCCGTCGCGGAGGGTGGTGTCGAAGAAGACGATCTGGTTTGAGGAAGACATAAGATCTTGTGCTCTCGATCTAGGCTAGATCATAATGCATGCTTATGATGGCCGAAAGGTTTATCATAATTTCTAATTGCGGTATTCGGTGTCGAAATCGCTGCCGCGGCGAGGTGAAGATTGGACTTAGTCCAAATGGAGACGTTCCTGGCGGTTGCTGAGGAACGAAGTTTTTCACGGGCCGCCTCACGGCTCCATCGTACTCAGCCAGCGGTGAGTCAGGCAATTGCAAAACTCGAAAGCGAACTTGGGGAAGTGTTGTTCGACCGCTCTTCGCGGGACGGAACCTTAACCGACGCTGGAGAGGTGCTGCGGGAGTACGCCGCTAAGTTGCTGAATCTTAGGAATGATGCCTCTGGTGCGTTGGTGGAGTTACGAGAATTGCATCGGGGACGGCTGAACCTGGCGGCAAACGAGTATACGTGTCTCTATTTATTGCCTCTTCTGGATGAGTTCCGGCGGCAGAATCCGAGGATCAAGCTGGCAGTACAGCGAACGCTGGCCAGCCGCATCTCCGATGAAGTGTTGATGCATTCGGTCGAGTTTGGGGTGCTGTCTTTCCACCCTGACGACACGCAAGTGAAATCAACCGTGGTGTACCGCGATGAGCTGACGTTTGTGGTGAATCCGGGGCATCCGCTGGCTGGTGTGGGAAAGGTATCGATACGACAGTTGGGGGCTCAGAACTTCATTGCGCACAATATTCCTTCGCCGCAGCGGCAAAAAGTGATCCAAACGTTTAAGAGGCATAAGACTCCGCTGCAGATGGGGGTCGAGCTGCCATCGCTCGAAGCGATTAAGCGATTTGTTCAAATGGGCAATGGCGTTGCGTTGGTGCCGGGTTTGACGGTGCGGCCCGAGTTGGAGAGCGGCGCCCTGGTGCAGGTACAGGTGCCTGAACTGCAGTTCGAGCGCAAACTGCGGCTGGTTTACAGAAGGCAGGCGAGTCTTTCGCATGCGGCATTGGCGTTTCTGAAGGTTGTAGAGGCGTATGCGACAGCGCACGGCGATCCCTACTGTTTCCAGGCCGAACGAGGCACGTAATGATTTGCAGAATTATTTTTGAGCGAGGAAGTCCTACTGAAAAAAGGTGCGTCTGTAAGCATTAGACTGGAACGCCGGAGAAGAGCGCTCTGGCGAGACGATGGAGAAGAGGGAAAAAATCGATGAAGATGACGACGTTTCGTAGTTCGATTCTGCGAGTAGCTATTTTGGCGATCGGTGCGGCCGCGTTGAGTGTGCCCTCCGTTGCTCAGGATCCAGTGGCACCACCACCCCCACCGCCGCCGGGACGTGGCGGACCTCGAGGGGGAGGAATGCGGGGGAATCAGGTGGAGTTTCTGACCAAGAAGCTGAGCCTGACTCCTGACCAGGTCACGCAGGTGAAGGCCATCGATGCAGATACCTGGAAGCAGGCAAAGGCACTGCATGAGGACACGACAATCGCGCAAGCGGACAAGCGTTCGAAGATGATGGAGATTCACAAGGCTTCGCAGGACAAGATTCGCGCGTTGCTAAATCCAGATCAGCAGACGAAGTTTGATGCTCTACAGACTGAGATGCGCGAGCATCGTGGAAATCGCGGGGGCGGATATGGACCTCCTCCACCTCCGCCATCGACGCCCCAGCTTTAATCTGGTGAGCGAGGAAATATAGAAAATTTGAAGCCGGAGGAATATCTATCCTCCGGCCTTTCTGTGTGGTGGATACCCTTTCAACGCACTGGTGCGGTTACAATGAAGAACAGTAACTAACGGCACATCGTGACTCTTGCTATAGCTTTGCCTGCGGGACAGCGCAGGGGTTGCGGACGAATTTGGAAGGGATCCAGCGAAGAATGAAGAAGACGATGTTGTTGTTGGGCGCGCTGATGGCATCTGCGGCGGCCGGTTATGCGCAGGAGAGCCGGCAGGACGTGAGCATTAGTGGCAGCGCAGCTTTTGCTCCACAGATCACCGGAAACAGCGTGCAGAAGAACACAAGCATGACGATTGGCCTTGTCGCCAGCTACAGGTACATGCTGACACCCCGGAGCGCGCTCGAATTGAATTACGGATACCAGCAGAATACGCAGTACTACCAGGTCTTCGGTAAGAAGAACGGCGGTATCCATGTGCTGCAGCAGGAGATAAGCGGAGCCTACGTCTTCAATCTGAACTTCAAGAACTTTAATCCGTTCCTTGAAGCTGGCCCTGGCGCCATGATCTTCACGCCGCTAAAGGACGCCGGGACTTCGAATCTCGATGCAAGGCAGAACACGAATATTGGCGCACTCTTTGGCGGTGGTATCGCGTATGAGCTGAGCCCAAGCTTCGATATTCGGGCGGAGTATCGCGGATTTCTTGTCAAGACCCCGAACTTTAGCCTCCCGGGAAATGTCTTCAATACCAATCGCTATGAGGTTATCTCGACTCCTGCGATCGGTATTGCCTATCATTTTTAGATCACAAGGATTAAAATTCGAAAGCCCCGGCATCGTCCGGGGCTTTATTTTTTGCAGATGTAAGAAAACTACCTAAAGCGATAGGCTGCGCCGACGGTCAGGATACTTGGCGTCAGGCTGGAGCCCTGGAATCCGAACCACTGCTGGTACTCCCAGTCAGCGCGTGCATAGAGCCAGGGTTTTACCCTGTAGTCGACCCCGAGCCCGATGGCGCCAAGATTGTAGGCGAGGTTTGGATGAACTCCATTCGGCAGGACTGGGAAGTTAAAGACGCCGCGTCCGTATAAAAGCTTTGCATAGGGAACGAACTTGCGGTGAGGGAGGTAGTAGCGTCCGCCGACCTCGTAGGTTTTCTCGTACAAATCAGCTGCGCCTGAAACAAAGTGAAACTCGCCGGTGGCGCCAATGTGGGGAAGAAAGTCGAAGTCGAAGTAACCTGAACCGCCGTTGAAGCGATGGTAGTAGTCCGAGTTGGCAATGGAGTAGCCGCCTCCGACCTTGAGGTTCCCAATGCGCTCGCCAATTGGAATTGCCTGACCACGCAGCATCGACGACGTGGCTAACAGGGCGATGAATAGGATAGTCCGACTTAGCACGTGTCTTCCCCAAAAAATAAGTTCAATGTGATCCCCAAAAACCCAGATCTTACTGCTGAAACCTAATGAAAGACGTATGCGGCGCCGACCGAGCCTGACCAGGGAGTAAGGCCGTTAGGCGGAAACCCGGGCCACTTCTGCACTTCCAGATCAATTGCTCGAATATCGAGATGGCGCAATACGTGGACATCAATCCCACCACCCATAACATAGGTAAAGTAAGTACTTGTTTGAGGAAGAGGATTGTTGCCGATCTGCGATCTGAAATACCCTGCGCCAAAGAGAACTTTTGCGTATTCCTCAATGTGCTTCTGGGGGTGGATGAAACGGGGCCCCAGGACGTAGTGATTTTCGCTTACGTCCGTCGGAATGATGAAGGAATAGTGAATCTCGCCTTCAGCTCCGATATACTTCGCGAAGTCGAAATCAGAATAAAAAGTCATGCCCTGAATATCTTTCTGGCCGAAGTCGGGGTTGGACAAAAACCAGCCAGCACCTGCAGTGAAAGAACCCAATCGGGAAGCAGTGGGAATTGCCTGGGCGTGCAACATATTCGACATGCCGAGGACGAAAGCGAAACATACGATTAGATTGTTCCGCTTCAACAGGGCCTCCTAGCAGGAAAAACTTCGATGATGATGGATCCTGAGGCAAAATCACGCATTTTTGCAGTGGTAAAGCGTGGCAGCCTTTTGTTTTATCGGCTGGCCACGCTCCTCGGGGTTGGTTCTATTGCGGGGTTGCAGGTTGGGGAGTTGTGGTTGGAGGAGCAGTCGTTGCTGGAGCGGCAGTGTTGTCGGCCGGTGGGGTGGTTCCCGGGGCCGCAGCCGGAGCGGCTGGTGTTGCATCAGCTGGCGGTTTGAAATAGCTGAGTTTCAGATAGACCGGTTCGACTTCGAAAGGCATCTTGTCGGCTGCAGTCAGCAGAGGCTCGTAAGCCGAGTGCAGGACGAAAACCTGATCAGTCCACGGATCGAAACGGAGGAAGCTTGCCAACGGCATAGCAGCCTGCTGCTTCAGATCCTTCATATCCAACTTCGGGCCCTTGGACATCATGGCTGCCATCCAGAAGGTCGGATCTTCATCGCTCTTGACGAGTCCATCTCCGATCATCGGTTGATTCAGAGCCTTCAGATTCTTTACCCGTTGCTGAAGTTGTTGGAGATAGAGGCTGAAGTATTGTTGTCCGCCTTCCAGCTCCTTGGCACCCAAAAGCTCGATAGCCTTTTTCGCCGCGGCTGTATTGTCGGCATCGGTGTGATGCATTGGGATGCGATTGAAGACAGCGGTTGACGGGAAGAGCAACCGATCGTTGAAGGCGTATTTGGTGTCAAGCCGGTGCGCGAGGATGATGTGAGCGATCTGGAACGCAAGGATCGCGTTCAGATTGCCCATCTGCTGTTGCCCGTCCTGGGTCACGACGCCAGTTGTGTCGAGGAGGCTCTTGGAGACGACGATCGTGTTGCCGATCGCGAGTGACTCGAGTGGCTCGGTTAGCAGCGTGCGGCAGCGGATCGGCCTCGAGAGCGTGATGTTGTTATAAGCGACGATGTTATTTGCCAACGCTTCGAGGGTTTTATCAAACTCACTGGGAGCATCGAGAAGACCGGCCTGGAAGAGGCGTTCGACGATGTTGTCCTCTGCCTGCTGAACCCAGGCACGCTGTGCACCGAGTGGGCTGACATCCGGTGCATCGGCGCTGACGTCGGTTGCCCCGACCACATCCAGGGAGGCGTCTGACGCCTCCGGTGGGGGAACCTTCAGCAGATAACCCCAGATATGGTTAATTGCTTTGAACTTAAGTGTGCGCGAGACACTCTTCGGGTCGCTCTCCTCCACATAGAAGGAGGTTGGGAGCCAGAGGTCCGGTTGAACGTTGGTGCGCCAACTATCGAAGTGATAAAACTCCTTCTGGTCTTCCTGGGTGCCTGCGAAGTCGCCATTGAAGCGGACAACGTTGCCGTTGCGGGTTTCAATCCAGACGCGGCCAAAGAAGCGGCCATAATCTTTCTTGCCAGTAATCGGCGTGACATCGAACACTGCTGTGGGGGTGTTGCCGAGGAAGTCATTGCGCACATAACCGAAGTTGTAGTGCTGCCGATCAAAGTTGTTGGAATCCATGAGCAGCATCTGAACAAAGCCGGCCTCATGGAAAGTCAGGTGTAAGCTGCCGCCAAGACCAGTGACAGCAGAGAGGGAATGCTTGAAGAATCCCATCTTGCTGCTGTTCTCAGCTTCCGATGTAGCTTTGTTAACTGCAAAAGAGTCGTCATTGATGACGCTTTTGAAGTCGACGCGGCTGAGGAAATGCTGATCGGAGTCCGGAACCTGGCCCAACACTGGATCGGGCTTCATATTCTGGATGTAGGTCTCGACGATCGGAGCTCGGTCCTTAATCGTCTTGACGATGACCTTCTCGCGCGCGATGGCTTTGTCGATGAGCGCGTTTTGCGCCGGTGTGGGTTTGCGTGTAGTCGCGAGATCGTCGTCTTTTTTCTTCTTTCCCTTGAGCAGTCCTGCTTCGGCTTGCGGGGAGAAAGTTGTTGCGACGAAGATTGCCAGGGCTAGACCGGCGATGGACTGTTTCCCGAGAATCATAGTGAACGGCTCCTGCGGCTACCTGAAGGTAAGCCTGAATATGAACTAGATACTAGTGACTGCTGCGATACCGATAAAAAAACATAGTGCTCAGCCTGCGAGTTGAAATGTGACATTGACGATGCCTTCCCAATCGATCGGATTGCCCGAATCGTCTGTAGCCGGCTTGAAACGAGTTGCCTGAATTGCACGGACGGCAGAATCACCAAGTCCGTGACCGAGATCGCTGGTGACGCCCAGTACCTGAACCGAACCAGATGAAGAGACCCGAATCTTGACGGTAACGTTGCCCTCAATATGAAGCTGTTTGGCCTCTTCGGTGTATTCGGGTTTGGGTTTAAAGAGAACCTTGGGTCCGCTCTTAGCTGTTGCTGTCGTGGGACCAGCAGGCTTTGGCATAGGCGGCGGTGTGCTCTGTCCGAGGCTTACGACCTTGCTTGTGGAGTTGAGCGGACCGGTGCCTCCAACAACTCCATGCGGAATACCAGCCACTGCGACGGGACCATTGCCTTTCATATTGCTGCTGGTAGGCGAGCCCGAACCAAGACTGACCGTAGTTGCCCCTGCTCCGTTGTTGGACTTCGGCATACCCGACGCCCCGGCATTGCCAAGGCTGATAGCTGTCGGGGACGGTTTGTTTGAGACTGCGATCGGATTAGTGGCAGAACCAAGCGCGATGGCCTGAGGATGTGCGGCATTATTTGGAACTGTTGCCGGCATTGCCTGAGCGAGGTTGACGACCTTAGGAGCCGGAGGAGGCTGAACCAGTTTGGGCGGAGCAGGCATAACAACCGGCAACGGCTGGGTCATTTTGACTTCAGGCGGCTTCGGCGGCTCAGGCACCTTGATATCAGGCAACTTGATCTTTGGTGGCTCGATCTTTGCGATCTCCGGTGGTGGTGGCAGTTTGATCTTGATCTTTGGCGGTGGCGGCGGCTCTTCGGCCTTCTTGATAGGAATCGGTTCGTCCAGGTGAGTCAGCTTGTGGCGATTGTCGATCGTCTTCTTCGCGGCTGCACCGATGATGACCGCGCAAACGGCAAGCAGAATATTCACCGCGACGGATGTGAAGAGGGAGCCCTTGCTCTGGCTGCCGTCGTTCAGGACGCCGAAGTGCGAGAACTGCATATTCTGCGGTTTGGGATCATCACTGCGAAGCGGCTTGACCTGTGGCATAGAAAAATCCTTGAGCGGCCTCTCATCGAGGCGGGATATCGAGACCGGTGCTGCTAACCTGCCAGAATCGGTACGGGGAGTATCAGTAACGGTGCAAGCCTGTCGGACAAGCTTTCCAGTTTGTACGACCAAGGATTCGTCGCGGAAGTTGCGCTAACTTCTTTAGAAAGACGCAGGCCGCGAAGGAAAAGGTTGTAGCGGGGTACCGAGCTTTCGGGGAGTCACATAACTGTCATGTGCCGATACGCCGCCAGTCACTTACTGCAAGTATATTGCCGTAAGCGTAAGTGATTGACACTGGTACTTTTGTGGTATCCAAGAAGGAGAGAGGGAGCGCAAATTTGATGAGGATTCTGGTGACTGGTGGAGCGGGTTATATCGGGGGTACGCTGACGCGACTTTTGCTCCGCCAAGGGCATGAAGTGACTGTTTACGACAACCTTTGCCACAGCAGGCGCTTAGCAGTCGCCTCCGAAGCTCAATTTGTCGAGGGCGAGTTGGCGGATCGCACTCTTCTGGAGAAGGTTTTGCGTGAAAGCCGGTTCGACGGAGTGATGCATTTCGCAGCTTTAATTGAAGCCGGCGAGAGCATGAAGCATCCCGAGATCTATTTTCGCAATAACACTGCAGCGACCCTTTCTCTGCTGGAAGCGATGCTCGCAACCGGACATGACCGGCTTGTTTTCAGTTCCACCGCTGCCTGTTATGGAGAGCCGGAATCCACGCCTATTCTTGAAGATGCGAGGCTCCAGCCCACTAATCCTTACGGGGAGAGCAAGCTACTGGTCGAACAGATGCTTCGCTGGATTAACCTTAGTCACGGCCTTAAATACGCGAGCCTGCGCTACTTCAACGTCGCAGGCGCGATCGAAGGCTACGGAGAGGCGCACGAGCCGGAATCTCATCTGATTCCTCTCATTCTTGACGTTGCGCTCGGGCGCAGAGCCAGTATCAAGGTCTTTGGCCGGGACTACCCGACGAAAGACGGAACCTGCGTCCGTGACTATATTCATGTTCGTGACCTTGCCGAGGCGCATCTGCTTGCGCTAGCCGCGCTGAGCGATGAGAAAAGCAGGCTTATCTACAACATTGGCAATGGACAGGGGTTTACTGTGCTCGAAGTGATTGAGTCGGTTCGTCGTGTAACCGGCAGGCCGATCCCAGTGGAGGAGTGTGCGCGGCGACCTGGCGATCCGGCGGTTCTCGTCGCAAGCTCGGAGAAGATCCAATCGGAACTGGGCTGGAAGCCCCAGTTTGCCGAGTTGGACAAGATCATCGCCAGCGCCTGGGAGTGGCATCAGCAACGGTTCGCATAGCAGAAAGTAGAGAAGGAGAACGCCTTGATTGAGAGTATGTTTCATCTGCCGTTACCAGTTCTGGAGAAGATCCTGCGTCCGATGGTTGTCTATTTGTTTCTCGTAGGCTTCTTGCGACTCTTCGGTAAGCGCGAACTTGCGCAGTTGAATCCGTTCGATCTTGTGGTGCTGCTAAGCCTGTCGAACACGGTGCAGAACGCGATGATCGGCGATGACAACTCGGTTTCGGGCGGGGTGATCGGGGCATTTTCCCTGTTGACGGTTAACTGGCTGCTCACACGCGTTCTCTTCCGTATGCCGAAGCTGAACCAGGCTCTTGAAGGCAGTCCGACCATGTTGATCCATCATGGAGTCGTAGATTGGAATGCAGCCAAAAAAGAGGCGCTTAGCGAGATTGAGCTGCGTTCGGTGCTCCATAAACAGGGGTTCGACCGTTATGAAGAGGTCGAGAAGTGCGTTCTCGAACCCAACGGCAATTTCTATATGGAGGGAATCAAATCGATGAGCGATGACGCGCAGCGCGCTGAGTTGATGCGGGCGATTGAAGTCCTGACCCGCGAGGTACGGGACATGCGCACTGAACTGGCTGCGCGGTAGTGCAATTAATATCCGGAGTTCGAGGCCGTATTTTGAGGAGGCGCAATGTCCATCGAGTCGGTTGAAGATCTGGCAGGAATGGAACTTGCTGGAAAGGTGACGCGGGCAGTTCTGAATGCAATGAAGGAAGCGGTGCATCCGGGAATTACAACCGGTGAGCTGGACGAGATAGGCGCAGCCGTCATGCACAAGGCTGGGGGTCGTTCTGCACCCAGGCTGGTTTATAACTTTCCCGGTCGGAGTTGCATCAGCGTCAACGACGAGATCGTGCATGGAGTGCCAGGCAAACGAAGACTTGTTGCGGGCGATATCGTCAAGCTGGATGTCACCGTCGAGGTCAACGGCTATATGGCGGACGCCTGTGAATCGATTGGTGTCGGGTCCCTGAAGCGGGACAGCCGTCGCCTTGTCGATTGTGCCACGCTCGCTTTCCACAACGGCCTTGCCCAGGTGCGTCCCGGCGCTCGGGCTTATGACATTGGCCGGGCTGTCCACAGGACTGTTGCGCAGGCCGGGTATTCGGTTGTGAATGACCTGATGGGACACGGAATTGGGCGGACTATCCACGAACAACCGAGTATTCCTAACCACTTCGATCCACGCTGCGCCGACATCCTTACTGAAGGGCTGGTTTTCACCATTGAACCGCTGATCTCCATGGGTGACTCGCGAACGGTAACTCTCAAAGACGGTTGGACTGTCCGCACGCGCGACCGCTCTCTGGCAGCACACCATGAGCACACGGTCGTCGTAACAGCTGATGGAGCTCGCCTGCTAACGGCTTGAAGCAGGGTCTATTTCTGCGCGACGAAGGAGCTTCGCCAGTATTTTTGTATAGCGTTCCGGCGGGGTTGGCAGCTGCGACTCGCGTACTGCGGCGCGGTATCCCCCCATGAAGATGGAGTACATCACTGCCAGCGCGCAGCCTACGCCAAATCCGAAACCGAAGAGAAATCCGATGATGGCGGGCCAGTAAAACGTCACGATAGTTAGAGTCTACAGGTCGCAAGCATGTACAGTTTGTACAACCAGTTCACCTCAGGAGAAAGCGATGCGTGCGAAACGGCGGGTCGTAGTGTGCGGAATGATAGCGGCAGCGGCTACCGGATCGGCGACCAGATTAGTTGCGCAGGACGTCCCCTCTCTGGTCGCCAAGCAGCTGCCGGGCCTGGTGACGACGTATCAGGAGCTGCACCAGAGTCCTGAGTTGTCGCACTACGAGGCAAAGACCTCAGCCTGGCTGGCTGGAGAGTTTCGCGCAGCAGGTTATGTCGTCACAGAGCATATCGGCAAATACATGGACGGGACCCCGGCCTACGGTGTGGTGGGAATCCTCAAGAACGGCGCCGGACCGACCTTGCTGATTCGCACTGATATGGATGCGTTGCCCGTCGAGGAGAAGACGGGGTTGGCCTATGCGAGCAAAGTGAAGATGAAGAACGCTGCCGGACAGGAAGTGTCAGTGATGCACGCCTGCGGGCACGATCTGCACATGACCAACATGGTTGGCGTAGCTCGCGTGATGGCAGCCGAAAAGGCAAAGTGGCACGGAACTCTAATGTTGGTAGGACAACCGGCAGAGGAGGTAGGCGAGGGCGCCCGCGCGATGCTGTCCGAGAATCTTTACGAGCGTTTTGGACGGCCGAACTTTGCCATAGCTTTGCACGACAATGCCGGATTAGCGGCCGGCAAAGTCGGAATTACCTCCGGGCCGGCGATGGCAGGCTCAATGACGGTCATGGTGACGATGCGCGGCGTCGGCGGTCATGGTGCCATGCCTGCTTCGACGAAAGATCCTATTGTGATGGCATCGCAGTTTGTGCTCGCACTTCAAACTATCGTGAGCCGGCAGACGCTACCCACAAACCCGACCGTGGTTACGGTTGGGATGATTAACGGCGGCACACAACCCAACATTATCCCGGACGAGGTGAAGCTCGGACTCTCGGTCCGTTTCATGAACGAAGCTACGCGCAAGAGCATTCTTGGAGACATTCAACGCATTGCCGATGGCATCGCGATGGTGGCCGGAGTTCCTGCAGATCGCCGGCCAATCGTCGAGGTCACTGTTTCCCGACTGGGCTCGGTGACGTATAACGATCCGGCTCTGACGGCGCGGGTGCGAGGCACACTGGTTGGCGCGCTGGGAACTGAAAATGTGGTCGATCTCGAACCCGTAATGGTCTCAGAAGACTTTGGCAAGTTTGGGCTGGATGACCGCAAGATACCGACGGTGCTCTTTTGGCTCGGTGCGGTCGATCCTGCGAAGATTGGGTCGGGGGAGCCCCTTCCATCCTTGCATTCGAGTGCCTATGCACCAATGGCCGAGCCGGCGCTGCGCACCGGCGTCACGGCGATGTCAGATACGGCAATCGCGTTGTTGCAGTAATGAGTCCGCCTATTTCCCGGGTGCAGCTTGCACCGGGGTTGGCGCAGTGAACAATTTAATCGCGTTCTGCAGGGTGTAGTTAAAACCCCAACCAAGAGGGATGACAACAATCGCCCAGGCGAAGACGATCAGAATTGGTGATGATTTTTTTACCGTGGTGTCTTCCATGACCTTCTCCTGAAATCTCGGTTGATGGCTAGTGCGCCGCGCCTTCGGGAACGACGATGTTTTTGTCTTTCAGCCAGAATTTCTCAGCAACCGGACGCACCATCAGGTTTGCCAAGAAGCCGATGACCAGAAGTCCGCACATGATATGCAGGATCAGCGGATAGGCGTCTTCTTTGTTCATGTGGTTTTCTACGTAATGATCGAGGATGCCGTTGACGATAAGTGGCCCAATGATACCTGCGGCTGACCATGCCGTCAGGAGCCGTCCGTGAATGGCTGAGACGTTGTAACCGCCAAAGAGATCCTTTAGATAAGCAGGGATCGTCGCGAATCCGCCACCGTACATCGAAAGCAATACGACCGCAATGCCGACGAACAGCGGAACCGAGTTCAACTGTTCCTGGCGTGTCATCGGTAGAACGAAATAAAGAATCGCACCTATGGTGAAGAAGCAGAAGTAGGTTGCCTTGCGTCCGATGAAGTCGGACGTGGACGCCCAGAAGAAACGCCCTGCCATATTAAAGATGCTCAATAGACCAACGAAACCGACGGCGGCGGTGGCTCCGACTGAACCTTTAAAAAGGTCCTGAATCATCGGCGCAGCCTGTTCGAGGATGCCGATACCTGCAGTAACGTTGACGAAGAGCATGACCCACAGCAACCAGAACTGAGGCGTCTTCCAGGCCTCGTGGACCGCCACGTTGTGATCTGAGATGAGTGCGGAGTGTTTCGTCGGAGGGACCCAGCCTGCCGGCTTCCAACCGTCGCGCGGCACCCGAATGGTGAACACGCCAAACATCATGAAGATAAAGTAGAGAATTCCCATCGTGACGAAGGTATAGGGAATTGAAGGCTGACCCGCGCTCTTGTAATGGGCCATCAACTGATTTGCCAGTGGACCGCCAATCATTGCTCCACCGCCGAAACCCATGATGGCGAGCCCTGTGGAGAGGCCTGGGCGGTCCGGAAACCACTTGATGAGCGTTGAGACGGGGGAGATATAACCGAGACCGAGACCAATGCCGCCGATGACACCGTAGCCTAAGTAGATCAGCCACAGTTGATGGCTGCTGGCTCCAAAGGAGGAGACAATGAAGCCTGCACTGAAGCAGATCGCCGAGTAAAACATTGCTCGACGTGGGCCTGCCTTCTCCAACCAGGCTCCGAAGAGTGCAGCCGAGATGCCGAGGAAGGCGATTGCAATCGAGAAGATGTAGCCGACTTCTTTAAGATTCCAGTGGGAGCCGTCTGCTCCTGTCAACGCGAGCAGCGGGTTTTTAAACACCGAGAAGGCGTAAGCCTGACCAATCGAGAGATGAATGGCAAGGGCTGCGGGTGGAACCAGCCAGCGGCTGTATCCGGCTGGTGCTATAGAGCGATCACGATCGAGAAAAGCAAGAGCCATATGCGGAACCTCGGGAGAGTCGTACCTCTGAGCGTGAGGCACGCTCAGATGGAGCTGAAATCTAAAACTTAAGATGCCCGACAACAATACATGATGCACCCCGGAAATGTGTCACTTAAGTGTCCACGAAGTGTCTGCGTCAGGTTGCTCGAAGGAGTTGTATAGGGTACCTTCGTCTTGCTAGAAAAAATTTACGGAGGATTGGTACGTGGCGACAGCGGAAGAAAATACGAATCTGGATTCAAGTTTGCGGGAGAATCGTCTTTTCCAGCCGCCGCCCGAATTCGCTCAAAAAGCCTTCATAAAAAGTCTCTCGGAGTATGAGCAGATGTATCGCCGCAGCGTCGAACAGCCGGAAGTGTTCTGGGCTGACGCCGCGAAGGAGCTTGACTGGTTCGCACCATGGACCAAAGTTATTGAAGGCGAAGCTGCACATGCTAAGTGGTTTATTAACGGAAAGTTAAATTTGTCGCATAATTGCGTCGACCGCCACGCGCTGAGCACGCGCAAAGATAAGGTAGCTATCATTTGGGAGGGCGAGCCAGGTGAGGTTCGCAAGCTTACCTACGGCGAATTACATGAGCAGGTCCAGCGTTTCGCGAATGTCCTCAAGGGGCTCGGGATTAAACGGGGCGACCGCGTTGCCATCTATATGGGGATGTCTCCTGAACTGGCGATCGCTATGCTTGCGTGTGCGCGAATCGGCGCGATGCATTCGGTTATCTTTGGTGGATTTGCTGCCCATGCGATCTCCGACCGGGTGAACGATTCAAGATGCGTCGCGGTGATCACCCAGGATACAAGCTATCGTCGTGGCTCCGAGGTCCAGCTTAAGGGAATTGTCGACGAGGCACTTAAAAAGTGCGCCACGGTGAAAAATGTTGTTGTCTTTCGTCGTTCTGGTTCGCCCGTTAACATGGAGGCGGGTCGTGATCTCTGGTGGCAGGAGGTAATGCAGAAGGCCGATGCCACTTGCCCCCCTGAGTGGATGGACGCCGAGGATCCGCTCTATCTGCTTTATACCTCCGGGACTACAGGCAAACCGAAGGGTCTGCTTCACACCACTGGCGGCTACGCCGTGCAGACCTATCTCACGACGAAGTATGTCTTCGACCTGCATGACGACGACGTTTACTGGTGCACGGCAGACATCGGCTGGGTTACAGGGCACAGCTACGTTGTTTATGGTCCGCTGCAGAATGGCGCGACCGTCATGATGTACGAAGGCGCACCCAACTGGCCGGAGAATGATCGCTTCTGGAAGATTATTGACGATCATCAGGTCACCGTCTTCTACACTGCGCCCACTGCGATCCGCGCCTTTATCAAGTGGGGCGACTCGTGGGTTCATAAGCATTCGCTTGCGTCACTGAGGCTTCTTGGCACGGTTGGAGAGCCGATCAATCCTGAGGCCTGGATGTGGTATTCCCGAGAGATCGGGAAAGAGCGCTGCCCCATCGTTGATACCTACTGGCAGACTGAGACTGGCGCGATCATGCTTTCGCCCATTCCCGGCGCAATCCCGACTAAACCAGGTTCGGCGACCAGGCCATTCTTTGGGATTGTGCCTGAAGTGGTTACGAAAGAGGGGCAGCCGGTTCCGGACGGCAAGGGTGGCTTGCTGGTTATGCGCAAGCCCTGGCCGTCGATGGCACGAACCATCTATGGGGATCACGAGCGGTACGAAAAGACATACTGGAGTGAGATTCCCGGTAGTTATTTCACCGGTGATGGGGCACGTCGTGATTCCGATGGCTATTACTGGCTGATGGGGCGCGTCGATGACGTGATCAATGTTAGCGGTCATCGTCTCGGAACGATGGAGGTTGAGTCTGCGCTCGTCGCTCACCCGAAAGTTGCTGAAGCAGCAGCTGTTGGACGACCGCACGAGATGAAGGGGCAAGCTATCGCGGTCTTCGTGACCCTTGAAGGCGGACATGTACCCAGTGAAGAGCTACGTCGTGAACTGCGTGAGTGGGTTGCCAAGGAGATTGGGGCGCTTGCCCGGCCAGATGATCTGACCTTTGCACAGGCATTGCCGAAGACTCGCAGTGGCAAGATCATGCGTCGACTATTGCGTGAACTTGCAACCACCGGTGAAGTCAAAGGGGACACTACCACCCTCGAAGACTTTTCCGTCATTGCAAAATTGCGAGACGGTGAAGAGTAACCGGCTACCGTAGATTCGTAACTGGTTTTGTCTGCAAGGTGAAATGGAAGGTCGTGCCTTGACCTTCGACACTTGTGGCCCAGATGCGGCCACCATGCTGCGTGATGATGCTGCGGCAGATTGCGAGGCCCAACCCTGTGCCGCCTAATGCGCGCGAGTCCGAGGCATCCCCCTGCTGGAAGCGGTCGAATATGTGCTCCAGCTTGTCTGCGGGAATGCCCCGTCCCTGGTCGCGAACCTCAATGATAGCCTCGGTCTCGTCTACATTGCGGGCGGTCAGGTGAATCTCACTGCCTGGTGTTGAGAATTTGATTGCGTTTGAGAGCAGGTTATTCAGCGCCTGAAGGATTCGGTCGCAGTCAGCCCACACGTTGACACCGTGGGCGGCGAAGAAGATCCGGATGTTTGGACGTGGGGTACGAGCCTGCTGGATACCTGCCGCACGGCGCAGAAGATCTTCTGCGCTGCACATTGCCAAGTGGAGCTCAGCCTTTCCGCTTGAGATGCGTTCCAGATCCAGGATGTCGTTGACCAGTCGAACCAGACGATCAGAGTTGCTGATTGCAATCTCCAGCATCTGCTGGGTCTTTTCTGGTCTGTTCGACAATGCACCACCGGCCAGCAGGCCAAGAGCTCCTCGAAGCGACGTCAGCGGTGTGCGCAACTCGTGTGAAACCGTGGAGATAAACTCGTCCTTCATGCGATCCAGGGCACGCCGTTCGGTTGTGTCGGTGAATGCGACGACGACACCAAGAGGTTTCAATCCCTCCGAGTCGGACGATTGCGAATCGATCTGGGGGCGTGCGACATATTCCACTGGAAAACTTGTCCCATCTTTGCGCCAGAAGATTTCATTCGCAACGCGGACGGTGTCGAAATTAGTCAGACTCTTGCGGATCGGCGAATCGGCTGAGTCGTAGGGAGTGCCATCGGCGCGGGTGTGGTGGATCAAAGTATGCATGACGCGACCTAGGATCTCTTCCTGCTTGTAACCAAGCATCTGCGTGGCTGCAACATTTACAAAGGTCACTCTTCCTTCGAGATCGATACCGAAGATTCCGTCTCCCACGGATGCAAGGATTGAATCGGACTGGCGTGTCAGTGTGCGTACCTGGTCCTCCGCGCGAACCTGTTCGCTGATGTCGACACCGAAGCCGAGCACGTAAGGCGCGCGCCCAGGGATGACAATCAGCTTGTTCCTGTAGGCGACTGCACACTCCTCTCCATTCGAGTGCGCGAGGTGAAGCATGCCCTGCGCCTCGCCGGTATCTGCAACCTTCTTCAGGTATGCGGGCAGTTCGTCTCTCTTGTCCGGACTTATGAAATCTGCAAGATTACGACCAACCATCTCCTCGACTGTTCGCCCGATCATCTCAGCGCCGTGTGTGTTGATCGTTAGCAGAGTGCCGCGCAGATCGTGTGTGCACACCATGCCAAGGGCGCCTTCGATCAGTTGCCGGTACCGTGCTTCGCTTTCGCGCAGTGTAGCTTCGGCAACGCGCTGGGTTGTTACGTCAAGCCCGGTTGCGATGATGAAGTTTACTTGTCCTTGCGCGTCGGTCAGCGCCGTAGCGGACCACGCAATGCGGTGCAGGCTGCCGTCGCGGCTGAGCCACTGGTTCTCAAAGGCAGCAGGGAAGTGCCCGGAACGCAATCGTTCGAAGGTTTCAATTGCTTCCGGAACATCTTGGCGAGGGATGAGCTTGTCCCACGCGTAGCGGCCTACCAGCGTGGCGAAGTCGTAGCCCGAGATTGTTTCGCACGCTCGGTTGAAGCGGACGATTCGTCCTGCCGGATCGAAGACGGCAACAAGTGCGTCCACGGTGTCCAGCACCGTCATTACGAAGTTTCGCTCTACTGTCAGGGCAGTTTCAACGCGTTGGCGCGAGCGGGCAGCTCGATCCATCTGCAGGATGCGGCTGTTCCATTCCAGCCGATTGATCACCTGGCGGCTCAAAATGTTAAGCGCCGAGGTCTGCGCAGGTGTCAGCGTACGCGCCGGTGCATCCAGCACGAGAAGCGCTCCAATCGTCACCCCATTGGGCGTCGTAAGTGGAGCGCCCGCGTAGAAGCGATAGACCCGGCCCTCAAGAAGAATGCCGTCTGGAGCGTAGTCTAGATCGTTGCGTGCGTCAGAAATCTCGTAAACCGTATCCCCCAGAATCGTCGTCTCGCAGGGCAGACTGCCGAGCGAAAGTTCCTGTGACTCCATTCCAAAACGGGAACGGACCCAAATCCTGTCGGCGCCCACAAACGAGACTGCGGCAACGGGTGTGTCGCAAATCTGCGCCGCCAGTTGCGTCAAGTCATCGAGGACAGGATCAGGCGGAGAATTGAGGACCTCATAGTGATTGAGGGCCTCGATTCGCAAGGCTTCGTCTTTGACTAAAAGTGCATTCATTTCGACATATCAATCGTAGGTGACGTGCAAATCTTTGCGCACTCCTACTTTTGTTGCAGCAACAAGTTACGGCTTTGGTAGCACGCAGCATTCCCCTGCCGAAGGTGGTTCATCAGCGCTCGCATCGAGCGCCACTTTCCATGATCCATCGGCCACTTTCTTCCAAACCGTGAAGTACCTTCCGGAAACAACAACTGGCTCGCCATTCTTATCCTTCGAACGGCCTTCGTAGTGGCCCCACGTGAAGCCCATATCATTCGAAGGGCCCATCTGTGCACCCTGAGGAACCCACGTAAGATGGTAGGTTTTCGGATCCCACTGCGCTTGCGCCGCGATGGCAGTGCGCCCTAGAACAGCCGGTTTTCCATTGTTCAGAGTGACGGCGTCGTCTGCGAACCAGCCGGCAAACGCCTTGCCGCCCCCTGCCGCAACTGCCTCGGCAAAACGTCCTTCCAATTCCATGAGATGCAACGCTCCAGGGCTCAAGGACGGTTGGGTGAGAGGGCTCAAAATTCCACTGGCGGACGGAGCCAGAGCATCGTAAGAAGGCGCACTTCCGCTGGGCGCGGGAGTAGTTTGGGCAGTTAGAGAGACAGTAAGCGTACAGGTGGAAAATGCACAGAAAAACAGACGAAACATCGCTCGGCGTGACATGTCGTTTATGCTATCAGCGACAGAATTTGGGCCGGAGTGGAAGAGGTTTTGGTTGGGGACTGGTATCCTTCGCACTTGATGCTTAAGACGAACAAGGAACGCCTATCGTTGCTCGCGGCGCTGGTTTTATTAGCAGCTGGAATCGGGTTAGGACTTAGCACCCAGCCGGCTATTCTTCACGCTGCTGTTGCTCTGCGCTGCGCTGCAATCGGATTTCTATCGATTTTTGCATTTCAGCGACGCTCACTCACCGCATGGATCTTCGTTGCCATGGTGGCCGGGGCCGAAATTGGCTTCGATGCTCCTGCAGTTGCCGTGAACCTGCGCGTCTTCAGCGATATCTTTCTCCGGCTGATCAAAACAATCGTCGCACCGCTCATCCTCGCCACTCTCATTACCGGCATAGCCGGCCATGGCGACTTGAAGAGTGTGGGGCGCATGGGCATCAAGAGCCTGATCTATTTCGAGATCGCCACCACTTTGGCTCTGGTGATCGGCCTTATCGCCGTTAATCTAAGTGGAGCTGGTGTGGGTCTCGCCATGTCGGCTCAGGCGTCCTCGAGTGAGACTATTGCAGCGCCTGCGCCGACTCATTGGCAGGACTTTCTCACTCACATCTTTCCCGAAAACCTTGCCAAATCGATAGCCGAAGGGCAGATTCTGCAGGTCGCAGTCTTCGCAATCTTCTTCGGCATCGCGCTCGCCTGTCTCAACCGTGAAAAACGGGAACCAATGCTGGCTTTTTTTGGAAGCCTGAGCGAAGTCATGTTCAAGTTCACCAATATCGTCATGTATTTCGCACCCATAGGGGTCGGGGCGGCGATGGCCTTCACCGTGGGCCAAATGGGACTAGGTGTGCTTGTGAATCTGGGGAAGTTGTTGCTCGCCCTTTACATCGCACTGATTGCCTTTGCTTTGCTCGTGCTTCTACCATCCGCGCTGTTTTTCCGCGTGCCCCTGCGCGCGTTTCTTGCGGCCGTGGCCGAATCAGCCACCATCGCCTTCGCCACTTCATCCAGCGAAGCAGCGCTGCCCAGCGCCATGGAATCCATGGAGGCCTTTGGCGTGCCTCGGCGCATCGTCGCCTTCGTTATTCCCGCCGGCTACAGCTTCAATTCGACCGGTTCGACGCTCTATCTGGCAATCGCCAGCATCTTCGTGGCCCAGGCGGCAGGTATCTCGCTATCAGTCGGCCAGCAGATTCTCATGATGCTCACCCTGATGGTCACGAGCAAAGGCGTCGCGGGTGTGCCGCGGTCTGTGCTTGTTCTGCTCTTCGCCACGGCAGCCACGTTTCATCTGCCAACTGAGCCCATCTTCGTGATTCTTGGTATCGATGCAGTCGCCGACATGGGGCGAACGGCGATCAACGTAGTAGGCAACTGCCTTGCGAGCGTGATCGTCGCAAAGTGGGAAGGTGATTTCGGGACAGAACCGGCTTCTCCTGTAGTTCTCGAAGGCGTCGCTGAATAAAGGGATTGCCAACGTGCAGGCGAAAAACAGACAAATGCCACCCCACTGTCTGCTGATTTCCTTTTTATCGTGAGTTACATTGCTGGCGGATGATGCGGATCGATGTGGCCGCCATCTCCTTTAGAAGCTGTCTTTGACTTCACGGCACCGTTCGGATTGACGGAATCGCGGAGTTCCTTGGAAGGTTTGAAGAAGGGAACGCGTTTGGCCGGGACATCGACCTTCGCACCCGTCTTAGGATTACGCCCCGTGCGAGCATTGCGCTGCCGCGTCCGGAAACTACCGAAGCCACGAATTTCGATCTTGTCTCCTGACTTCAAAGCTCCAATTACGGCGTCGAAAAGGGTGTCGACGATCACCTCTCCATCACGACGTGTAAGGTCGCCAAGGGCTGTGACGTGATCTACTAGGTCGGCTTTAGTCATAGTGTGGGTTCCTTTCGTGCAGAGGGAGGGCTGCGGTGCCGCATCTGAAAACCGTCTTCTTGTTGATTATAGACGGGATGACGGCCAATATGTTTGCTTACAACTCCAAGGTGTGTAGGAAATCAACATTCATTCCATGAGATGCATAAGCAAGCAAAAGGGTCGTGCGGTGGCAAAAGCGT
>Ga0206901_1007_pt1 | contig 59583 bp, 56 predicted proteins | sample Alteio_BWOrgHeat_47_FD_152936 | JGI IMG/M metagenome (GOLD analysis project Ga0206901, IMG submission 152936) | Enriched cells from forest soil in Barre Woods Harvard Forest LTER site, Petersham, Massachusetts, United States -... | ecosystem: Environmental > Terrestrial > Soil > Temperate forest >...
TTTCTCTGAACGGCTTGCTCTCTGTTGAGAACGCGACCATCAGCGATAACTTTTCCACCGGTTCCGGCGGTGGCATCGTGGTCGTGGCAGACCCATTGGGCTTGCCTGCCTCGGTGACGGCATCGTTCATACTCCGTAACACGATCATCTCTCGAAACGGCGCCCAGGAGTGCATTCTGGAGGGCACTCCAGATCCGGTCAACGGACACGTCGGTACTGTTGATGCTCAGGGCAGTGGTAATTTGATCCTGGACAACAATGGGTGCCCCGGTGTGGCAGTGACAACGGATCCTCAACTGCAAGCGCTAGCAGTGGACCCGCGCAGCCAAACCGGAACGCCTACCTTGGCGCTGCCTTCGGACAGTGCCGCGGTCAATGCCGGTGATGATGGCCACATCCTGCCGACAGATCAGCGGGGAATCGCACGTCCTCAAGGTCCACATGGTGACATCGGAGCCTTTGAATTCCGTCTGTTTACTGCGGATTTGACTCTGAGCAGCCAACCGTCCGAAACACAGGTCGTGGCCGGCCATTCGTTTACCTACACTGTCCTGTTGACAAATAACGGGCCGGACGACGCGGACAATGTGGTTTTCAGCGATGTCCCACCCCCTGGTGTAACGTTCACTTCCTGCAGTTCGACGCGGGGTACCTGTACGATCTCCGGCGGAGCAGCGAGCCTACACGTGGGAACCCTTGCTGATGTTAGCGCTGTAACGATCACGATTCAGGCCATGTTGAGTGCTACTGTTGCCAACGGCACCCTCGCGAACACCCCATCGGTAACTTCAGACACGCATGATCCGGATACCAGCAATAACTCTGGATCTGCCGGATCGGCAATGATCACAACAATTGCAGATAAGACGCCCCCAACAATTGCGATTTCCGCAAATCCGTTATCTCTCTGGCCACCCAATGGGAAGATGGTACCTGTAACCGTATCGGGAACAATTACCGATACTGACTCGGGAGTAAATCGGAGCAGCGGGAGCTTCGCGGTCACTGATGAGTACGGCACTGTTCAGCCCGCAGGCCCGTTGACCATAAATCTGGACGGCACCTACCTCTTCACCGTGAATCTGGAAGCATCGCGCAAGGGCAGCGACAAGGACGGGCGGCAGTACACAATTTCTGTGTTCGCCAAGGACAACGCTGGAAATCTAGGCTCTTCATCTATTGTCGTTAGTGTCCCTCACGACCAAGGCCATTGAGCGAACTGTGCAATGAATGGGATGGACAGTTAAGATCTCCATCCCATTTATTGTTCCTGACGATAGCAGCTTCCTTTTTCATCGGATTGGCTGTAGTCAGGATTTTTCAGGAGATCAAGGCCATTCACATCAACTCTCAACTTCGCTCGATCAGGTTACCCCTGCTGTCGGAAACAACGTCGATCTCCTACTTCCCGGCACCAATAGGACGCTTCCGCGCCACCTGCTCGTGACCAGCGCGTCCAACTCACAGCGGTAAAATTTTGGGACTCTGATCTACACAGTGACTATATCGAACCTGGGTCCATTCCAGGCGTCGGCGGTTACTGCGGTCGATCCAGTACCCGCGGAATCGATATTTTCTGTCGATGAACTCAGGCGGAGTCTCCTGTACGGCTCCGCCACGAGCACAGGGCCTAACCGTTACCTGCAACCTTGGAAACATGCCCAGTGGAGCGTCGGCAACAGTGAGCTTCACCGTGCGGGTTCCGAAACCGCCGGTTCCGGCGGTGACTACGGACGCCGTGGTGGTCAGTTCGCCTAACTTCGATCCGAACCCGGCCAACAACTCGGCAACTGTAAAAACATTGGTCTTCGGCAACAAACGCCTCTAGAGAATCACAACCCCACTACTTCGATGTTGGTACCAATTCAGCCACGAGATACAGCACGGTGTATTTCATCGAGCCGACCAGTTTCCGCAACCCCAGGATCGTTTGAATGTCGTCCCAGCTTACTCGGCCAGCGAATTGACCTCGCGCAAGAAACCATCTGCGACGATGAGGGCGCGGTCGCCGTCGCCTGAATGCGTGCCCGGACCGTTGATCATTCCGCCAAGAAGCCAGCCATCGCGCAGAGGCGCGATGGTAGTCAACTGGTTGTGGCGGAGGCCCCCGGTGTAGCCGAGATTCTGGGCCAGCGAACCGTCCGTGTTTAACAGCACCAACAATGGTTGCGCAGCTTCGGATATACTCGCGCCCGATGGATTCTGTATGTAGCCGGTGGTACCCAGTGCGAGATATCGCCCACCGGGCAACGCGGAAATATCGAACAATACGTCGCCTCGATCGACATCAATAACACTGTACGGGCCGGGCGTGCCATCGTGCCCGACCAACGCAGTGAACGCATTCCAACCGCTTCCGTCCGATCGCACTTCGGAGAGAACCCGCCCCACCAATACAAAGCCGCGAGGAGTAGCGCGCACTCCATGTAGTTCGGCAAGGTCGTGCGTGTCGATTACAGTGCTTCCGATGCGGCGGCCGTCGGCGATCGAGACGCGCGTGAGCAAGGCACCTCTCGACGCTGTAATTGGATCGCTGAAATACTCTGAGTGAGCACGGAACGTGAAGTTCTGCATCGGGGCATTGACAACACCGACGGCGAGGGTAGTAGTAGTAGCATCCGAATCCACGTCCACATAAATTTTCAGATGATTCTGGAGCTGGGGGCAGGGGGTTAGGAACGGAGTTGGTGTTGTCGAAGATGGTTACTGGTTCATTAAAGTCAGTTACATGGAAATTCTTATCTGTAATGGTCTCGACACCATTCAACAAGGTTACAGTGTCACCATTCGCTAAAGAGATGGCGATACCATCCGAGTCAGTTATGCCTTCTCCGCTTCCAGGCAGAAAGATGAGAAGGTTATCGTTGCCACCGAAGCTGTTTACAGCACGAATCCCGGTGATAGCCGACCCGATGATGGTTCCCTGAGCCCCGGTGATCCGGAACTCCCCGGGATCCTGGAACGGCCCCGCTGTGACCTCCGATCCAGTCAATGTCCCCGTACCGTGGTCACCAGGAATTGATGAGGGACCAAAGACGAAGCTGAAGGAATCCGCTTTTGCGGTCTGTGTAGAAAGAGTCGCTGCCAGAGCCAGTGCCCCAAGCGCGATGTGAAGCTGTTTCATAAAAACTCCTATTTTTAACGATTAGCGCGTGAATGACCAAACGGCGAGGGTGAGTGTTGCAAGGGAGGCTAAGTACGGACGGGGTAAACAAGTGCATTGAGCGATTCTCGAATTGTTCCTTTCTGATTTGCCCAGGCTTGCCTCCAGGCCAAGAGTCTTTGACATGGAGAACATCTGGGCAATTGATGCTGAGTCAGGTGGTGTTGGCGGATGCGGCAGAGTCGGTTAAGTTGCAAAACGCCGACTACGATGCTCCCGCTCCACTGATAACTTGGAAATCGTCAAATTATTCCCGTAATTCGAGCTAGAGATCGAAAATGATGTGTTTCACCACGAGGTGACTCCTTTTCGAAGGCACGCAGAAAGTGGGTCACTATACGATTTGGGACAGTCCAGGGCAACGGGCTTCTTCTGAACGGTGATTAGGAACAGCTACACTGCATGTTCCCGCAAAAACGGTGTTTTCGGAAACTTCGAATCGAACTTGCCGATAACCCGACTTTCGGGGCACTTGCCGACGGTGCGTCAGTTTGAGGTTCTGGGACGCTGGGCATCTCGAAGCCGTCTTCCCCAGCCCAAAGCGAAACAAGCGCCTAGATTTTTCGCTGGCACCAGCGGCCGCGAAGACACATAATCAAGCTGTGTCTAGCCAGATGAGATGTATTCTGCTCATAACAGCCGTCGCCGCCGCCAGCTTGTTGGCTCACGCTCAGACTTCCGTGCCGTACATCGGGTGCCCGGGCGACGGCCAGACCGGCCCCTACGCAGCAGCAAAAGGCTCACCGAAGCCGGTCGCCCTTCCGCCTGCAATAACTGACCAACTGGCGTGGTACGAGTACAACGGTGACGCAGGACATTTCGGCACCCTCGGCCCACGGGGCTGGAACTGTTTCGGTACCATCGGATCCAACGGCTGGACCCTCTATATCGCTCCTGAGGTGCTGGACAGCGCCAAGCTCTTAGAACACAGGAATTGGAAAGGCTTCACGGGTCCCGCCATCCAGCTCTCCGGCTCCGACGGCGGCACATCAGGCCGCTTTGAAGTGGCAAAGGTGGTCGCCCGTGTCTTTCCTGCACATCGGGACTATGCTCGCGGCATCATCGCGGAAGGCTTCGGTCCTGCCTCTGACTATCCCTTCGGCCCCTTCCCATCCGACCACCTCACCTACAAAGGCAAGGACCTCGTCGAGTTCACCACTCCTGCTCACCTAAGCGGGCTCGGCACGATGTCCTGGCTCCTGCCGTCCGACCAGTCCATCACCGGCTTCGCCCTGCTCACCATCGGACCTCACGTCGACACGGAACTTCTACGCTTGAGTTTCCGGCTTCCGCCCTCGCTTTCTTTCCTCACTGCGCCACTCATCCAACAAGCCGAAGCAGATGCCTCAAGCTAACCATCCAGCGAGTGGGCACGCACTATACTCCGGTCAGTAGAAGGTCCACATGCCGGGTAGCTTGTCGCAGCCATTCCTGCAAAACGGTGTTTTCGGAAACTTCGAATCGAACTTGCCGATAATGCGACTTTCGGGGAACTTGGGAGCTAACGCAAAAAAGCGATCAGTAAACAGATGGGCGTTTTGTATGAGCAGGTCCTAGATGTCAATTGTTTTTCCTTATTAGGGCCCTTGTTTTTGCTGTTGTCGTTGTTGTTGCTCTCCACCGGGTTTGTATTCGCACTCTGATGAGTCGGATGAAGCCTGGACTCGGTGCCGGTTGGGGTTCGAAAGGAGAGTCGATGCTGCCATTTATCGGACGGTCTTGAAGGACCAAAACGCCGACGCAGTCATCGGAACGCGGTGTCGATGCAACGGGTGAACTTTACGCGGCCTGTTGGTAGAACGGCACGTACTGCTGCTGTGTGGTCCAGAGATGATGAAGTAGAACGGCCAGCTTGCGAGCCACCGCCACGACGGACTTGTTCTTCGCCTGCTTACCGCCGCGTGCTGCGAGATGCAGTCCCCACTGTCGTAGTGCGGAGTCTCGACCATGTGGTCGCAGGATGTGGTTGGCGCACTCGATCAGCAGACTTCGCAGATACGCGTTGCCAGCCTTAGTGATACCGAGTTGCGGATCGCGTTCACCGGACTGGCTGCGTTTAGGTCGCAGACCAAGGTAGCAACCGACGTCTCGACTGCATCGGAATCGACTCTTATCCCCCAGCGTCAGGACAAACGTAAGCGCGGTGATGTGGCCGATCCCATGGATCGTCATCATGGCCTGTGTCTCAACATACTCGGTCTGAGTTAGTCGTTGAATATCCTTGTCATACTGCTTGATCTTGAGCGTCATCTCTGCAATCTGAACGAGGATCGGACCGAGCGCCAGCTTCAGTCCAGGAGGCATCGCAGCCTGCCCTCGTTGCGCGAAGCACTTCGTGGAAGAAGCTGGCATACGATGGCCGCATGCCTTCGTCAGGCCACGAACCGCGTTGATGGACGCAGTTCGCAAACGGACGAGAAGCTCGCGAGCGCGGATCAGGGTGAGGGCTTGTTGCTGCTCGACGGTGCGATGAGAGATCGGGCGGAGAATCTCAGGATCGAGACGAGCGTAACGAGCCAGCTTCTCCGCATCCACGTCGTCGCTCTTACGGTCGCTGTGCGAGATCGCCCGCAGCTCACGCACGTTCGCGACGATCACCTCGTGGCCTAGCTGTTCAAGCTGCTCGCCGATCCAGATCGAATGAACACCAGCCTCCATCGCCACTCGGGCATGCGGAACGTCGGTAAACCACGTGTTGATCGCCTTCGGCGTCGTCCTGAAACGACCGCGGTCGATCACTTCGCCTTGCTGGTTGAGGGTGCAGTAATGGCTCCAAACGTCGCCGAGGTCGATGCCGATCGTCAGCTCGACCTGGCCACGCTTCCGGGGTACTTCTGCGATGAGGTGTTGCGATGGCTTCTTCATGGGAACAGTCTGCGCCTCCTTCGGAGGACCTGCTCATCCCATTTATCGTTAATAAACTGATCTCGTTAAACACCAATAGACTGATCTCGTTAAACACCGCCCGCCTGGTGTTGGGTGGATTGTGCGGATAGCAATTGCCTGGCACGAATGTCAATGAAATGCATGGGCGATTTAACGACAAATCTCCTGTCAGATGACTTTGTCCTCACGACGAGGGTGGTAGAGAGTCAAAGCGAGAATTACAAGCGGCATGATGAATTCGGTAACTAAGAAGATGCCCGAGTTGTTGGAAGCGTGATTGTTGTTAAGTGTCATCTGCCGAACGTGCCCAACGGCGTCGCCCAACAGCCAGACTGCGTTTGCAATCGCCGTCGCCAACCAGAAGTCGGCCCGGAACTTCAGGCACAAAACGCCTAAGACGCCAACGGTGAGATCCGCCATCCCGACTTCGTATTCATAAGGGCTTGTTGACCATCCTATGGACGCTGATGTCTCAATAGGACGGAAGACGTGTGCATACGCGGTGAGCACTCCCATCAGGCCTACATAGAAGAAGAGCAGATACAGCAGGTATGTTCCAGCAATTGCCGCTCCACTTATCCGGCGTTCTGGCGAAAATGCAAGGTGAACAGATGCACCTACAACTGCAATCAGCGTAAAGATAACTTGAAACATGCTGCCTCCGGAGAACTGATCATAATCACTCGTTTTCGACCAAGTACTTTTTTCCGCATACCACTGGGCAAACTTTCTCTCAATCAACTGTGCGGCCGGGATATCCTTCTACGCCATATTGGAGAGTGAGCCAAACGTCACATGTGTGAGGCGCTCAGATTCCAACCAAAGCCGTTTCGCAACGGCTTCATCTAGCGCGCTCTTAGGCACTGGTACAGAAGTCGGATAACCCTTCAGCTCTGCGATACCGTCCGGGCCATAATAGCCGCCGGCTATTGCATCCGGAGCAACTGCGGCATACAGCGTTGGCAGTGCCCCATGTGCCGCATCCTGCGATAGAAAAGGCTTCATCGTTGTTATCAGTACCTTCAGGCCGAACGGAAGATGATCCGCCTGCAGGTTTGTTACCGCGTATCCAGGATGTGCGGCGGTGCTGAGAATCGGCGATCCGGCGGACTTCAACCGCCGTTGCAATTCCAGAGAAAAGATGAGGTCGGCCAACTTGGATTGGGCATACGCCTGGAACATCGGCTTGTACACGCGCTCACTCAGCAGATTATCGAACTCAATCTTGCCCTGGTTACCCGCCGAACTCGACACCGTGACAACACGCGAGCCCTCTACTGCCTTGATGGATGGAAGCAGCAGCATCGTTAACGCGAACGGCCCCAGATAGTTCGTCGCAAACTGACGCTCAAATCCATCCACCGTCACTTCACGCGTCGGCAGTGCCATTACGCCCGCATTGTTGATCAGCAGGTCGAGCGACTGGCCGGGGAATCGTCTCTTCACGCGATCTGCGAAGGCGTGGACGGAATCCAGCACAGCAAGGTCGAGTATCTCTGAATGAACCCGTGCGCTCGGGACCTGTTCCAGAATGCGTGCGGTTGCATCGTCGGCCTTGTCCTGTGTCCTTGCAGGCAAAATAAGCTCGGCGCCCTTGTGGGCCAGCGCGAGCGCCGCCTCAAACCCGATGCCGCTGTTTGCACCCGTGATCACAGCCCTGCGCCCAGCCTGCGAGGGAATATTTTCCGTAGTCCATTTGGTTTTCATGGCATTAGTATTAGCCCAATAGTATCCTTTGGCAATAAGGCACCTTTTATTCCTGTACATACCTGTAGGTAACTAATGAAGAAATTCGAAAAGAAATCAAGATTCGGGTGGGAAGACATCAAAGATTTCTGCGAAACGCTCACCGAAGCCGAAGATGCGCTCACACGCGACCTGGTTTCCCGTATCTCAGACAAATGGTCGCTCTGGACCATGAGCGTGATTGCTCAGTCCGGTCTGCCGATGCGCTTCTCTCGCATCATGGATCAGGTCGACGGTATCAGTCAGAAGTCCCTTACGAAGACACTCCGCGGACTGGAGCGCGACGGGCTCGTAACTCGTCAGGTCTTCGCCGAGGTCCCTCCACGGGTTGAATACACCATCACAGCGCTCGGGTCCGAGATGCTCGACCACGTGGCCCCGCTCTGGCTCTGGGTGGCGAAAAGAGTGCAGACTTTTCATGACTATCGAACCGCATTTGATCGTCGCGAGCGCCGACCGGGAAAGACAGACCTCTCGCTTCGCATCAAAGAGGCTGCCGCATCCTCGCGTGAGAAGAGGTCGACTTTATGAATCAGAATTTCGCTGCAATTATCCTCGGTGGCACTGGGCAAGTGGGAGGTGCGGCAGTCGCTGAGCTGCTGGCAGTTCCGGAATGCAGGGAAGTGGTGGTGATTACCAGAAAGCCCATTGCGCCTCGATCACGGATGCGCAACGTCGTTCTTGATACCGGCGCTGCTGACTTTGCCGATCGCACTGCCGCCCTTTCCCGAGAAATTTTGCGTCAGGGTCCCGTCAGCGCCGTGAGCTGTGTGGGCGTAGGGTCCGGTTCGGCGCGCTGGACCGAAGAGCAATTGAAGCAACTTGAACTTGGCGTCGTCGGTGCATTTGCGCGCGGTTGTCAACAGGCCGGACTCGCACAGTTTTGCCTGCTTTCTGCGGCAGGAAGCACAGCCCATAGCATGTTTCGATATGCCCGTGTAATGGGTATGAAGGAAGACACCATCCGCAAGATTGGTTTTTCCCGTTTCGCCATCTTTCGCCCCGGCATCATTGTTGGCAACGCGCATACCCCGGCATGGGTCAGTTTGTTGGGAAACCTCGTGCCTGGGCCGTTCGGCAATATAGATCAGCAAATTATCGGTCGCTCCATCGCCGCAGAGATAGCTTTGCACAGTTCAGAGGCCGGCGAAGTTATTCGCGAAAATGACGCAATGAAAAAACTCGCCGCACAACTTAAAGTGTGATTTCACATGAGCCCTAAAGCCGCACTATTTCGAATGATCGCCGAACTCTAGCCAACGGCTTACTCCTCGCTCAACTTGTACAAACTCGCTGAGTCAGTCATCGACTCCAGATTAGTGCCGGGAAGTCTTAGTGCTGTATCTGGATCGCCCACAGTGGCGCGCTGGTAGTGGCACCGCTTCTATGCGGGGCGGTTCAGATACAGCGACTTGAAGGAAGCCGCTTTGTCCGGGGCCGCTGATCTATGGGAGTTGAATGTGCTTGAGTTGCTTCTGGTGGGCAGGGTAGCGTGGGTTCGCATATGGAGAGAGCGGCTGAGTCGTGAGTTCGTTGAAGCAAACGTACTTGGGAGTGTTGCTTGAGTGTGCAGGCAGGCGATGCCGGAGGCGGTAAAAGCCGCTCAAGGCGTAGAACGGGTATGCCTGCGAGCACTTGGGGTCGATTCGAGGCTGAAGTAGGTGGTTCATGCGGCACGCCTGTCTGCGTAGGGTGGAGAGCGGGCAAGCAGTTGGGCTGGCGTTAGCCGTTCGATGACCTGCATCGTTCCACCGCAGAGCGGGCACTTCGGAAGCGTCTGTGGTCGGTTAACTTGAGGTGCCTGGGTTGATAGATCGGGTGCGCTCTGGAGCAGACTGAAGCAGAGCGGGAGCAGTGTGGCTCGTTGCCGGTTGGCGAGGAATCCGAAGTTGCGGATGCGGACGAAGCCGCGTGGCAGCAGGTGCAGGAGGAAGCGGCGCAGGAACTCGTCGACAGGCAGGCTCATCAGTCGCTTCTTGTTGCCGTGTGCAGAGTCTCGCCAGCGGAAGCTGACGTTGCTGTCGGAGAGAGCGACCAATCTGCTGTTGGAGATGCCGACCCGGTGAGTGTATGCGCCGAGGTAGCGCAAGGCATGTTCCGGTCCGCCGAAGGGTCGCTTGGAGTAAATCACCCAGTCGTGACGGAACAAGAGTCTAAGCCAGGCGGCGAAGCTGCGGGGCTCGGCGAGCGGAGCGAGATGGCCGTGGAACTCGAGCTTGCCTTCACAGAAGGCGGCCTTCAAGCCGGCGACGAACTTGCCGCGGAAGACACGGCCGAGCACCCTGACCGGGAGGAAGAAGGATCGGCGCGAGGAGATCCAACTGGAGTGATCCGGTGCGAGACCGCCGGCAGCGATCACGCAGTGGACATGGGGATGATGCTGCAACCTCTGGTCCCAGGTATGGAGGACGCTGAAGAAGCCGATCTCGGCCCCAAGGTGTCGAGGGTCGCGAGCGACCTCCAGCAGCGTTGCGGCACTGGTGCGGAACAGTAAGCCATAGATCAGCCGCTTGTTCTGTCGGGCCAACGGAGCCAGTTCCCGCGGCAGCGTGAACACTGCATGGACATAGCGGGTGGGCAGCAACTCGCGTTCGCGCTGCTGGAGCCAGCGGATGCGGGCGTTGCCCTGGCATCTCGGGCAGTGCCGGTTGCGACATGAGTTATAGGAGATGGCGGAATGTCCGCAGCCGCAGCACTGATCGCGATGGCCACCCAGCGCGGCGGTGCGGCAACGCGAGATCGCCAGCAGCACCTTCTCATGCTGTCCGTTGATCCACTTGCGACTGCGATCGATGAAGCCCTGCCCGGCATAGCGAACGATGTCAGCCATCTCCAGCGTGGGCCGACTCAGACGCTGCGTGGCGCTTCTCCCTGCGTTGTAAGCCGAAGCATGTCGAGCGGACTGGCGGTCGCGCTCAGATGCTTCTGCGAGAGGTGTAGATAGATGGTGGTCTCTTCGAGGTCGCGATGACCGAGCAGGATCTGGATGGTGCGGAGATCCGCTCCAGCCTCCAGCAGATGAGTCGCAAAGCAGTGCCGCAAGGTATGCGGATGGATGTGCTTATGCTCGAGACCAGCGCGGAGTGCGGCCTGCTGACACGCTATCCAAAGCACCTTGGTGGTTACAGGATGGTTCGACGTATGCCACCTGTTGCCGGGAAACAGCCAGAGAGTAGGCTGGCGCCGGAGTTCGCGCCAGTAGGTACGCAGTTCTTCCAGCAACGCCGGACTCAGCATCACGTCTCGATCCTTGCGGCCCTTGCCGCCTCGGATGTGAACCACCATCCGTTCGCTGTCGATGTCGCTTACCCTCAGGCGCGCCACTTCAGCCCGGCGTGCTCCCGTGGCATAGAGAGTCATGATCAGGATCCGCTGGAAGGGCGTCTCCGTAGCATCGATCAGACGCGCTACTTCCTGCTGGCTGAGGATCTGAGGAAGATGCAACACCTTCTTCGGATAGGGCGTCTCGGCTACGCTCCAGCCCCGCTTCAACACTTGAATGTAAAGGAAGCGCAAAGCCGCCAGCCGCTGCGTGACGGTGTTCGGAGCCAGCTTCCAGGTCCGGAACATGGCTGCCTGGTACTGGCGAATGTGCTCCGGACCGAGCCGGTCGGGTGGACAGTGAAAGTGCCCGGCGAAGTGCTCGACGGTGCGGATGTAAGCGCGAATGGTGGACTGGGCGTAATTACGACGCTCCAGCTCTTCCAGCATGATCAGACGTAGATGGGTCACAGAGAATCCTCCTTCTCTGCGACACAACCTAAATCAACACCTGTGCTGTCCGTTCAGCCGCACGCGAACGCGTCCGCCGCGTCAGCGGCTTCGTTCAAGTCGGCTTAGCGGAAGTGATCGGCAACCGTGCTAACGGTCAGTTCAGAATCAGATTTTGTTGTAATCGTCGCAACCGTCCACATGCTGATGGAAGCAAAGGCTTCTCGCTTTTGGCTTGAGCGACCTTATCCCGGATTTTCTTGGATCGGCGGAGAGGACGGAAGACAAAGTTCCCGCCTCCCCGTCATCACTTAGGCGGCGATGCGGTGGCGAACCGCGCCCGCCATACCCAGCAGACCGGTGCCGAGCAGAAAGAAACTGCTGGGTTCGGGAATAGGGGTGATGGAAAAACCGACTAGATGACCGTCGTCATGTGGATTATTGGTGATGAACCCGTATTGGTGGGAGTTGGCGGCATAGAAATCGCCCGCTGCGCCATTTCCTAAGTCAAGGCCGATGCCTCGAAAATCCAGAACCGTCAGGCCGAAAAGGCCTGTGCCGCCAGGGTAAAGCAGGTTGTCGTACAACACACCGTTGCCGGAACTGGAGCAAGGGTTGCTCGGATCGTACGTGGCACAGGGCAATAGGCCAATGATCGGGCTCCCATTGACTGTGCCGGAGAAGCTGGTTACGTCGAGGGCGTTTGAAATACTTGTATCCGTGACAGCGGTCAGGGTGCCGCTGCCGGTGCCGATGAAGGGGAAAATGGCGCCTGTTGAGTCCCAGGCGAAGGTGAAGGTGTCAGCATGTGCAGCCGCTGAACCGGTTAAACAGAGTGCTAGGCAGGAGACAGTAAACAGAGACAAGGTCAGTTTCATAGGAGTCCTCAAGTTGCGAGCAGGGCGACGTTGAAGGATGATAGACGACCTGACTTTTCACGACGTTCGTCTAAGTTTGGGATTACTTGGCTGACTGACTTGATTACGTGGCAAGACGAAGGGTTGCTCATCAAGACGTGAAATTTCAGAAAACCCAGCGATATTTCAGAACCCTATTCAAGAACCTCTTGTGCCAGAATTCTGTTCCCGTGCGGTGGCCGGGTCTCGGGGGCGGCGATCTTTAATCTGGAGCTGACGCGGCCAAATAGAATGATAGGGACTCCTAGTACGTATCGTTTACGATCTTGCCCTTCTTACACCAGATAACTCGAACTTGCGCAAACCCGACTCTGCGGGCACTACGGGATTACTTCGGTTTGCCGGTTATTCATTCGTGACAATTGAATGGCATAGTATCGGCCTATTCTATTTCGCATGTTTAGCGATTTCGGCCTGTTTCAGAACGAACGTTTGAACCTCCTCAATATCGGATTGGGTGTCAGGAGATCCATGTTCACGAAGATGTTCCAGCAACAGCAATGTCACCCGAGGCACTTTGTCATCTGAGGACTGTACACAGCGGTCAAGGCACGAGAAAGACGCGCGAACCAATGTCTGCGCTCGTCTCTGCCATCAATCAGGAGGCGAATTCGAGCAAATTCAGTTGCTACTTGGCCCATGTATCAGTTCAAACGACGGAGCGCTACCTCGGCTGCAAGCAACGTCTTCAGAACGCCGTAAATTACCGACTCGGTTTGGAGCCATCACATCCTATTCGGCCTTAGGGACATGAAAGACTGATCATTTTGGCGTGTCGACCGAAATCACCTGTGTGACAACGAACAGCATGCAGCAGCCCATATGGCCATAACCCCGCCATGCTGGGCTTTGCTGCGTGCCAGCAATCCCTTCGTATCGGCCAAAGACTCGACCGCGCAAAGTGGCCTTCACCGTATCCGATGCTCGCTGTGGTTTCGAATGCTTCGGGTGGAGGTGAGCATCGAAATCCCGGAACTCGTCGTCTTCGACGAGGGTCAACAGAATGCCATTAACGACGAGAGGCTTGTCACGAGTTGGCTTCGGTGAAAAGCCACAGCAGTACATCGTATCGGTGGAACGGTTGCCGCCGTATTCCATCCAGATCCCAGGACCGTGGTCGGGCCATGGACAGTGTGAATCCTCCACCATGGAGTCTTCAAAGCCGTGCGAAGCAACCGCGGTGAACTCGACCAACTTCTTTAAATACTTGTCTGAATGAGTTTTTATTTCGCAGAGGGAGACTTGCATGGGCACTTCGGGCTGCTGCGCATGACAACAGGCGGTTGCAAAACCCATCATCAAACCAACGAAGGTGATCCAAAACGATCGCATGGCAGCCAGTATACGGATTACTCCTCATAAACGCCCTTCTCGTCAGCTATCTCCTGATTGTCTACGGTCCGGCGGAGCCAGGGCGTCACTAAATCACCCCCGAAGAGCGATCTGAGTTAGCGAAAGAGTGATCCACTTTCGCTAAGTCATGCTCCTTGTTAGGGGCTTACCCATTCTGCTCTTTTCTAGCGATAATTGAAGACGATATGTCTAAACAACAGTTTCAAACCGAAGTCTCCCAGCTCCTACAGCTGATCGTCCATTCTCTATACTCACACCCCGAGATCTTCCTTCGCGAGCTCATCTCCAACTCTTCCGACGCGCTCGATAAGCTACGGCACCTCACCCTCACCGACGAGACATACAAGGCCCTCGTCGGCAATGGCATTGAGCCTCCGCGCATCGACCTCGAACTCAATGAAGCTTCCAAGACCATCACCATCTTCGACACCGGCATCGGCATGAGCGAGGAAGACCTCGTCTCGCATCTCGGGACCATCGCACGTTCGGGGACGAAGAATTTTCTCTCGCAGCTCTCCGGCGACCAACGCAAGGACTCCAACCTCATCGGCCAGTTCGGCGTGGGCTTCTACTCCGCCTTCATGGTCTCCGACAAGGTGGAGGTCGTCTCGCGCAAGGCCGGTGAAGACAAGGCATGGAAGTGGACCTCGGACGGCAAGACTGGGTTCGAGATCGAGCCTGCCGAACGTGCCTCGGCCGGGACCACCGTCCTCCTCCATCTCAACGAAGATGGTACGCAGTATGCGAACGGCTACCGACTCCAGGAGATCGTCAAGAAGTACTCCAACCACATCGCCTTCCCCATCTTCCTCACCTACGACAAGAGCGAGTGGAACGCCGAGAAGAAGGAGTCGATTAAATCCAGCGTCACCGAGCAGGTTAACGCCGCCTCTGCCATGTGGCAGCGCTCGAAGTCCGAACTGAAGGACGAAGACTACAGGGAGCTCTACAAGTCTATCTCCCACGACTGGGAAGACCCGCTCCTCTGGTTCCACACCCGCGCCGAAGGCACTCTCGAGTACACCACGCTCTTCTACATCCCCGCCAAGGCCCCGCTCGATCTCTACCAGACCGACTACAAGACCGGTGTAAAGCTCTATGTGAAGCGCGTCTTCATCATGGACGACTCCAAAGAACTCCTTCCCCAATACCTCCGCTTCGTCCGCGGCATCATCGACTCCGAAGACCTCCCGCTCAATGTCTCGCGAGAGATCCTGCAGCAGAACAAGGTCCTCACTAGCATCAAGACCGCCAGCGTCAAAAAGATCCTCTCTGAGCTGAAGACCATCGCCACCAACGATCCCGAGAAGTACGCGCAGTTTATCGCTCAGTACAATCGCCCGCTCAAGGAAGGACTATACGGCGACTATGCCAACCGCGAGACCCTTCTTGAACTCATCCGCTTCAAGTCCACCAAAGTCGAGGGCCTCACCTCGCTCGCCGAGGCCAAAGCGCGCATGCAGCCCGAGCAGAAGAGTCTCTACTACATAACCGGTGGCACAGAAGCTCTCCTCCGCAACTCGCCCCTGCTCGAGGTCTACAAGAAGAAGGACATCGAAGTCCTTATCCTGGACGACGACATCGACGAGATCGTCTTTTCCACCGTCGATAAGTACGGCGAAACCGACCTCAAGGCCGTCAACAAAGGCGCAGTCAGCGAGGACCTGAAGAGTGAAGCGGAGCCTGAGAAAGCCGAGTCACTGAAGCCTCTCGTCGAAAAGCTCAAGGTCACGCTTGGCGATGCCGTCAAAGAGGTCCGGATCTCGACGCGCCTCGCCGACAGCCCCTCCGTTATCGTCACGGACGAAGACGAGCCATCTGCCCGCATGCGCCAGATGATGCAGGCTATGGGCCAGAAGGACCTTCCCGAGATGAAACCCACACTCGAGATCAACCCGGATCATGAGATCATCAAAAAACTCAACGCGAAATCCGACGAAGCAGCCATACAAGACGCCGCATGGCTACTCTTCGACCAGGCGCTGCTCCTCGAAGGAGTCCCGCTCAAGAACCCAGCAGCCTTCGTTCAGCGTCTCAACCGGGTGCTTAACCAATCTATCTAGCCCGAAACTGCCTCCCCCACGGGGGAGGTGGTACTTCGATGTTCGGAGTCGTTCTGCAGGGAGCTCGAATAAGCTCCGCAATCACTTCGAGTCAAATTATCGATCAGTCTCCTAGCAATCTGTTCTTTCGGATTTGGGACGTCCAGCCACAGGGCCTTCCTTCTCCTGTCCCCGGAAAGCACCTACGGCACAGCGTACGAAAGGGTAGTTCTACCAACAACTTCTCGCAATGCAAATAATAGAGGGGAAATAGCTTGACTTATGTAGTGTTATAGTTAACTATAACAGTGCTGTGGGAGACTTGGGCCTGAGCGATGCAAGAGTAGTCCTGGCCAGACAGCCAGAAAGAACGAACTTCTGAGGAGAATCAAACATGAAATCACTTCGTCATATCTTGTCCGTTGTTTTGATGTCGCTCTCCGCGGCGGCCTTCGCCCAATCCGACGCACAAAAAACGTCCGCGGCTCCTGTGCTGTCCGAGGCGCAGAAGTCGTTCGCAACCATGAAAAATCTGGCGGGAGAATGGGAGGGATCCGTCACCGTAGCCGAGATGCCGCAGATGTCAGGCGGAAAGCTGATGCACGCGTCGCTCCGCGTGACATCGCGCGGAAATGCCCTCGTACACGAGTTCCAGGAAGCGGGGACGCCGTTGGATCCGACAAAGTACGACCATCCGGTCACGATGTTTTACGTAGACGGAGACAAGCTCACGCTGGTTCACTATTGTGATGCAGGGAACAGGCCGCGCATGACCGGCGAGATGTTACCCGACGGCAAGACCGTAGAGTTCGAATTGAAGGACATCAGCGGCAGCACGGAGCACCACATGCACCACTCTGTATTTACCAGCATCGACGCCAACCATCACACCGAAGATTGGACATTCATGATGAAGGACAAGGCGATGCACGCGCACTTCGACCTACACCGGATCAACTAAGACCCGGGACTTATGTTAAAGGCTATGCGGAAAACTGATGGACCATGAGTGGAATGACAATCAGCCAATCTACCGCCAGCTGCGCGACCGTGTCGTCGCGATGATCCTGGACGGAGTGCTCAAGGAAGGCGATCCGCTGTTCTCTGTGCGCAACGTCGCGGCGGAGTACCGGGTGAATCCGCTCACGGTCCTCAAGGGCTACCAGCAATTGGTGGACGAGGGGCTGGTAGAGACGCGGCGCGGACGCGGCATGTTCATCAATGCCGGCGCGCGCAGCCTATTGCTGCAGGGCGAACGGCAGAAGTTCCTTGGCGAAGAGTGGCCGAGGATCCAAGCCACTATCCAGCGGCTTGGTTTGACGGTGGAAGAACTGCTACAGGGTTCGCAGCGGTCGTTGAGGGCCGCCACGAAGCCGGATAATCCGGAGAAGGAGCTCTGAAACCATGGGATGCATAGAAGCCCGCGGTCTTCGCAAGGCCTATGGCAAAACGATCGCGCTGGGTGGCGTGGATGTCCGTGTTGAAGAGGGCCGCATCTTGGGACTACTTGGACCTAACGGCGCGGGTAAGACCACCGCGCTCAATGCGATTCTTGGACTCATCCCTTGCCAAGGAGAACTGAGGGTGCTTGGTCGAGACCCATGGAGGGAGCGTGACGAGTTGATGCGAGATGTCTGCTTTATCACCGACGTCTCGGTGCTGCCGCGATGGATTAGGGTCTCGCAGGCACTCGACTATATCGCGGGCGTCCATCCGCGATTTGATCGCGCAAAGGCCGAAGATTTTCTGGCGAAGACCAACATCCGGTGTAACAGCAGGGTGCAGGAATTGTCGAAGGGGATGGTGACCCAGCTGCACCTCGCCCTGGTCATGGCGATTGACGCGAGATTGCTGGTGTTGGACGAACCAACGCTTGGTCTCGACATACTGTATCGCAAGCAATTTTACGATTCCCTGCTAAATGACTACTTCGATCGCAACCGCACTATCGTGGTGGCAACACATCAGGTAGAAGAGATCCAACACGTCCTCACCGATGTCATGTTCATTGACCGCAGCCGCATCGTCTTCGCTCGCAGTATGGAAGAGCTTGAGTCGCGCTACTCGGAGGTGATAGTGCACCCCGATAAAATCGCAGCCGCGCGGGCGCTGAAGCCGATGCACGAGCGCCAGGCCTTGGGTCGCAGCATCCTGGTATTCGATGGTGTCGATCATCAGCAGCTCGTCGCACTTGGCGACGTGCGCACGCCCAGCGTTGCAGACTTGTTCGTTGCGGTGATGGACATTCAGGTCTCTCAGGCACAAGGAGCGGCTCAATGAACACTCAATCAAAAGCCATATCTGGGTCTTCCATCAAACCTCATGCGCTCTCTCCCGCGGCCATCTCGGCGACCAGGCGCATGTACTGGTCGGTAAGACGCGAATTGTGGGAAAACCGCTCGCTGTATCTCGCACCCTTAGCGGTCGCAGCGCTCATCCTGATGGCATCTCTGATCGGCATGATCCACTTGCCGGCCAAGTTGAGCGACCCCTCGCTCAATCCGATGCAGCGGCAACAACTCATCGAGCAGCCGTTCACGTTCGCAGCGCTGCTACTCATGTTCACCACTTTCATCGTCGGGGTGTTCTATTGTGTAGACGCGTTGCACGGCGAGCGACGCGACCGCAGCATCCTGTTCTGGAAGTCGCTGCCGGTGTCCGATCTCACGACTGTGCTCTCGAAGGCCATTATCCCGTTCGTAGTGCTTCCAGTGGTGACCTTCGTGGTCACTGTGATCACGCAAGGGATGATGCTGCTCTTGGGCAGCGCGCGGCTGGTGGGGAGCGGTCAGTTTGCGTCTCTAGGGACTCGTGTGCCGTTATTCCAGATGTCGGGGATGCTGCTCTACCATCTCGTCGCCGTCCATTCTCTTTGGTGGGCGCCGCTATGGGGCTGGCTGTTAGTAGTCTCGGCCTGGGCGCGGCGCGCGACATTCCTGTGGGCAACATTGCCGTTACTCGCGATTGGCTACCTTGAGAAAATCACGTTTAACACTTCGCATTTCTCCTCCTTACTAATGCACCGATTTCTCGGCAGCCCGAAAGACGTCGCATCGAACGGGAGCGACATGTCGATGGCTTCGATAACACCGTCCCCTGGTCACTTCCTCAACGGCTCAGATCTCTGGATCGGACTGGCATTCGCTGGGACATGCCTGGCACTAGCGGTGTGGCTCCGACGCAATCGCGAACCAATCTGATTCAGGGCACTTCAATTAAGTGAATTTATGTAGGTTTTAGCGCGAACCGAGGGAAGCGGACGTTCCACTCTTGCCTTAGTCGGATACTCCGGGGAGTCGAGTGGAACGGGGCGCTCGGAAAATCGTCTTCTTTCTTCCGATGGAAGGATTAACAACTATTTGAGATCAATTTAATCGCAATCAAAGGACAAGGTTTGCAGATGCAGCCTATTGGTTAAAGCGTCGGAGTTGGCTTTGGACAGGCACCCGGCAGCAGGAGCAAATGGTGATAGGTTGCAGCACGTTGAGAGGTATAAAAGTTTCGGGATTCGTTGCACTGCTGGCGATCTCGATGGGAAACATCGACGACGCAGGCGCACAGGTCAACACCGTGATCAATTCCAAAACTGCGGTTAGCTCAAAAATCGCACGCCTTTCGCTTGAAGTCCAACGTGAAGGAAATCTGCAGCTTCTTGACGGCGCGAAGGCCTTGACGGAGATCTGCTCATGGCGCCATGAACTACATGATATTTGTTCACAAGATTTCCCCCAGAACTGCTCACCAAAGGCGACAGTCTGACACGTTAATGACTGAATAACGCAATGAGGAGGACGATTGGAATCGGAACGCCTAGCAATAAGAGCAAAATAGAACGCATTGAAATTCTCCATTCGGTTGCTTAGCAATTGAATACATACGAATATCTTTCGCTCTTATACAGTGACGACACTGTCTCGTTGTCTGCCTCCGATAGTTGCGGAAAAGCTGGCACAGAACGCCCCAATGAGAAGAGCCAAAAATATCCAAAGAAGGGTGTGGGCTGTCGTTTTACGTGCAGCCTCAATACTCTTTTGAGCATTAGAGAAAACAGCTGATACTCGTTGATCTGCCCCAGCTTGGGGTAGGCCTGTTCTCGCCGAGACCAGTTGGTTGAGATAGGATTTATCCGCCGCGGAGATCTCTCCTTGTGTGAGGGCATGAGCAAAGATCACCCCAGCCTCCGCCTCAGTGGCAGCACTCGTTGGCTCGTGATTGTTAGCATCCGCGCGAAAGAGACTGTCTACGAAATAGGCATCTGAATCAAGATCTTCGACTCGAGATTGACCGCTTCTAGTTTGACTCGTCGTCGGAGTTGCGCTGGAACCAATCATGGTCGTAGCAGCCGTGGCCAAAAACGCCACTGTGACGACGAACGCTGTCGCCCACGCGAGAAAACCATGTGCCGTATCTCTGAAATAAACCTCGTCGTTATGAATGCTCGCCCATTTGGTCCTTAACCGTCCGGCCAAATAGCCACCCATAGCTGAACTTAGTATTTCCATGACGATCAGCCAAATGATCGCTGTTTTTCCGACAGCAGATGCCGAAATGCCTGATCCAGAGTACGGAGACACGGAGGACAACCCCAAACCGGTGCCCAAAGCGAGGAGAATGAGCGATAAAGCAGCCGTTACAAAGGCGCCCGCAATCACTGCCGACCAGGAGACTCCGGAGGAGTGAGCTTCGTTCTGTTCAACGTTTCTTGAATAGGAATTGTAAGGTTTTTCAACGATCAGCTGTTCCATGGAATTGCCGTCCTTTTTGTCGTCGCTACAGGTGTTACAAACTGTTAATTCTGATGCACAATAGCTTCCGGATCGTTTGCCAACTTGGTCAAGCATGTGCCACAAGCGTTTCAATAACACCGAAGACCTTCGTTAGAAGACAGTGCGCACATTAGGCTCGCGTTTCCAAATTCTTCCCAGAGCGGCTCTATCTAGGAAGGAGCTGACCGTTGAACTTCGATTCACGATAAGAATTCCCTCGTCGGCGATCACGCCCGCTTTGTCGAGAAGAGGTTGAGCTTCAGATGTCGCTCCGATTACTTTTAGGTGAGCGAATGCGTCGTGCACGAAAGCAACAGCCGCGGCCTCATTTAGAAGAGTGGCAGCACCCTCGCCGGAGAGGGCGAGGAAGACGGAGTCGAAAAGTACGGAGGGACCTCCAGCCAACTGAAAATCGGCAGGGATCACCGTTCCGTCTTTGTCCTGAGCACCGCCGATCTTCGGGGCTATTACTTTAACCTGAGCTCCTTGCTTTTCGGCGGCCTTCCTCAGGGTGGTGACAATCGTGGCGTCACTGCCATCGGCAACGAGACACCCGATCAATCTACCGTCGAGAGACTTAACAGCCTTCCTCAAGATGCTGAGAGCCGGGGAGACAGGTAGGTCCGCTCGGGCGGGCACCGTGGTAGCTACTTTGATTATCTTGCCCGGCATCCCGAGCCCGTCGGCAACACGTCGTGCAACTCCCATATCGACGTTGGCTAGTTGGCCTAACATCCTCTCGCGAATCGCTGCCGCTTCGACCTTACTCAGCTCGAAGATGAATGCCGAAACGATATGGTTTTGCTCAGTTTCGGTCTGGGAGAAGAAGAACTGACGCGCCTGGCTGAAATGATCTGCGAAAAGCTCCGGCCGAATCCTCAACTTGTCTGCTTCAATATGCTCCTTTGTTGAGATAAAACCAAGTTGCGGATCCTCGCGAGCCGTATTGGCCTCGAGCGAACTCGGGGAATACGATACGCGGCCCGCGGGCACCTGGAATTGCATGTGGCCGTCGCGCTGAAAGTTCATCATGGGACATTTGGGCGCGTTGATCGGCAACTGCGCGAAGTTCGGACCTCCCAAACGAGACAGCTGTGTGTCTAGATAGGAGAAGTTTCGACCTTGGAGAAGTGGATCGTTCGAGAAGTCGATTCCGGGAACAACGTTCTGGGTCATGAAAGCGACCTGCTCGGTCTCTGAGAAATAGTTGGTTGGATTGCGATCCAACACCATGCGGCCAATTACGCGGAGGGGAATCTGCTCTTCCGGAATCAACTTTGTCGCGTCCAGGACATCGAACTCGAACTTCTCAATGAACTTTTCATCGAACAACTGAACCGCCAACTCCCACTCGGGAAAATTACGCTGATTGATTGAGTTCCACAGGTCGCGTCGGTGGTAGTCGGGATCGCCCCCACTGATCTTCAGCGCTTCGTCCCAAACTACCGATTGGAGCCCGAATTTGGGACGCCAGTGGAACTTGACGAAAGTGTTCTTCCCGGCCGCATTGAGAAGACGGAAGGTATGGACCCCAAACCCCTCCATGTTACGAAACGAGCGTGGAATCGCCCTGTCGGACATGATCCACATCAACATATGCGTGCTTTCGGGCGTAAGCGAGACAAAATCCCAGAAAGTATCATGAGCCGTCTGCGCCTGGGGAAATCCGCGATCCGGCTCCTGCTTTGCCGCATGAATGAGGTCGGGAAACTTAATTGCGTCTTGAATGAAGAAGACCGGTATGTTGTTTCCTACCAGGTCCCAATTGCCCTCCTTCGTATAGAACTTCACTGCAAACCCGCGAACGTCCCGGGCCAAATCGGAGGACCCTGCGTTTCCGGCCACAGTCGAAAACCTTACGAACACTGGAGTTTTTTCTCCGACTTTGCTGAGGATTCTCGACTTGGAAAACTTCTCTAGGGAGTCTGTGAGTTCAAAGTAGCCATGGGCAGCCGCGCCCCGGGCGTGGACAACGCGTTCCGGAATACGCTCATGATCAAAGTGATTGATCTTCTCCCGGAGAATAAAGTCCTCCAATAGAACCGGACCAGGTCGGGAGCTATCAGACAATTTAAGAGAGTTTTCATCATCCGAAATGATTTGGCCTTGCTGCGTCGTTAGCTGGGGGTGGGTTCCACCCGCACGTTGGTGTAACTCTCCACCGTTTCCCGTTCCGGCGTTATCCTTCTTTATCTTTTCCGGCATATCAGCAAGAGTTTTTTTCACCGTCTCCCCCTTAGTACCGGTTCGTCGACGCACTAAGAGACCCTTGCAGCGCGGAGTTGAGTGCCGATAACCTGTTGGATGCGGAATGGACGCATCGCGTGCGTCCATCGAGACGCTAATACTGAATTCTTCCGATTTTGCGAGACATCCAACTTTATCTGGTTCTACGTACTCAGAGATAAGAAAGCTTGGTGCGCACGGAGCACTGATGTTGCACTGGAGCGCAAATGGAAGAGGCGAATGAGCAGACATTGCTGGATCGGCTCAAACAGGCCGAAACAGCACTCGAGAGAAGTGAACGACTTGCGGTTGCTAACCGTTACGCCGGGGCGATCATACATGAGGTCAACAATCCCCTCGAAGCGATAACAAACCTTGTCTATCTCACCAAGATCCAGAAGGATAGACCTCGCAAAGTGCTCGAAAACATGCTGGTGATCGAGGAGCAATTGAAAACGCTGGGTCGAGTTACCAATCAGGCCCTGACATTCCATCGGGAACATGCCGAAGCAAAAGAGTTTGATCTCGTTGATATCGCGGAGTCGGCGCTCCGGTTACACGCCGATAAACTCGCGAGGCATCAGATCAATGTCGATCGACAGTTTCGGGGACCCGCAAAAGCAAGCGTCTTTGGGAGTGAGATCCTGCAGGTGTTGTCGAACCTAATTCTGAATGCAGTAGATGCTCTTCCACGTGGCGAAGGAAGAATCTCCATTCGGGTGCGGAGCAAGGGCGAACGGGTTCACCTTCTCATATCAGACAATGGAGGAGGCATTCCGGAGAAGTTCTCCTCTCGGCTGTTTGAGCCCTACATCACCAGCAAAATCTCGGGCACGGGTCTCGGCCTTTGGCTTTCGCACCGAATCATCTCGAAACATAGAGGCACATTGCGCTTTCGAACTTCGCGACGAAAAGGAAGGTCGGGGACCTCCTTTCGCATCTCTCTGCCATCGGCGCAAATAGCACCATAGTTTCCGGAAAAGCCGCACCACGCTCAATCAGAAGAAAAGCCCTCCTAACGATGGAGGGCAGTCGAAATCGATAATGTCAACGTCACAACTTCTTTTTGAGGTCATACGCCATGTTCTTATGCGCTGCGACCATTGTTTTTCCTTGAAGCACGGCCGTCCGCAATTTCACGTCTTTCGTATCCTTCGCTTCGCTTGTGAACGCGTCTAATGCCTTGGAGTGGTCACTCACCATCTGGCTCATATACTCCTTGTCAAAGTCATCTCCCGATAGGCCATTCAGTTTGTCGAACTCCTTCTGGGTATCGGCATCCGGACCACTGGAGGCGGACAAGCCCCACGATTCAGCAAACGGCTTCATGCTTGCCGACATCTTCGTGTGCTCAGTGATCATCTTCTGCGCGAAGGCCTTAACGGCCGGGTTCGTGGCTTTCTCCTCTGCCAGTTTGGCAAGCGCTATCTCGTTCTGATCTGACTGGGCTGCCATCTCCAGAAACTTCTTATCATCATCGGTGGCAGCCTTCGCCTTCAACGGCATGAACCCTGCCGCGAATCCTAGAAACAGGGTCAAAACCATTCGACTCGCGTGTTTCATATTTACCTCCAGTTTTGCGGCGGAGCCGCTACTCGTTCATTTGTGTAAGAAGCCTTTGTACTCCCAAGCGTTGTACCGTTGTTACGCACGCCTTGCTGTATCGAACCGGCGCAACATTGCGCGGCCAGCGATGGCCGTAGACGGCACCAACAATCATTAACGGAAGATCGAGCTATGAAGAATTCTGGGATTATCATTTTTTACAATTACAGGTCGAAAGGATAGAGTAGGACTTCGCCCTCGAAGACTGAATCTTATGACTGCTTCAATAGAAACTACGGTGAAACGACGGATTGCCTTTGTGGTCGATGACGAGAACATAATTGCGACCACCCTTGCCGTCATTCTCAACAATGCCGGCATCGAGGCCCACGCCTTTTTCAGCGGCCAAGATGCCGTTGATGCACTTCTGAAACTGCAGCCGGACTTGCTCATTACGGATGTAGTTATGCCGGGTATGACGGGCATCGAAGCGGCGATCATCACGCGCCAGAAATTGCCGAAGTGCAAAATTCTGCTCTTCTCAGGTCAGGCCGCCACCGCAGATTTGCTCGAAGGTGCTCGTTCTCAGGGTCACGAATTTGAGCTTCTCAGCAAACCGGTTCATCCGACTGATTTGCTGAGAAAGTTGCGAGATTGACCTCCGAAGAAAAACTCTGCATCCAACTCTGTCAGTTGAATAATGTGGAGTTCCATTGGCGAAGAAAAAGGCACACTTAGAGGTCGTCACCGATCCAGTTGAATCCGCAAAAAGTGCGGGTTTGCGCTATGTCTCGGATGCGAAGCCAGGCATCTCTCGCAAGCGATGGCGGAAAGGATTTCGATATTTTGACGCCGAAGGAGCCCTGATTCGCGATCCGGAGACTCTGACTCGTATTAAGTCGTTGGTGATACCTCCAGCTTGGAATGAGGTATGAATCTGCGCCAATCCCAAAGGACATCTCCAGGCCACAGGACGAGACGCTAAGGGTCGGAAGCAGAGTCGCTATCACCCCCGCTGGCGCGAAGTGCGGGATGAAACCAAATACGAACGATTGATGACTTTCGGCATTGTCCTGCCGACGCTTCGTGAGCGTGTAGCACAGGATCTCGCTAGACCCGCTCTTCCAAGAGAGAAGATTCTTGCTGCAATCGTAAGTCTGATGGAGACCACTTTGATTCGGGTCGGCAATGTGGAATATGCCAAACAAAATCAGTCTTACGGCCTGACTACAATGCGCGGAAAGCACGTACAAGTTGACGGATCAACTGTAACATTCAGGTTCCAAGGGAAGAGCGGCGTGCGACACGCGGTAGACATCACCGATCGGAGGCTGGCAAGAATTATCCAGCGCTGTCAAGATATCCCCGGTTACGAGCTTTTTCAGTACGTGGATAGCGATGGGCAGCATCACACAATAGACTCTGCTGACGTCAACGACTATCTCCGCGAGGTGACGGGCCAAGACTTCACTGCAAAGGATTTTCGCACTTGGGCTGGCACAGTTCTGGCCTGCACAAAACTGTATGACTTCGAGGCGTTCGAGTCCGAAACCGAGGCCAAGAAGAATGTGGTGGAAATTGTTAAGACCGTTGCAGCCAGGCTAGGAAATACACCTTCTGTCTGCCGGAAGTGCTACATTCATCCGGCAGTCATCGAAGCGTATATGAGCGGTGAGCTCACTAAGACAGCGAGAAAGCACGATGACGGGCAGTCATCGGAAGGAGGGCTTCACTCAGAGGAAAAGGTTCTAATGAAACTGATGCGCGGTGGCCTAAAACTCACCGCAGCTTAGACACTTGAGTCCCATGGCCGAGCGTCGTTGACCTACGACAACTTTAAACCACGTCTTTCACCTCCGAAACCAGAGATCCGATGGGATTGGTAAATGTCTGTTTTGCGATGGATCCTAAAGACGCGCCGCGACGATACATCAGATATGCTGCGACGCAGCCCGACACAATGGTGGTCCATAGGATGACGTTTTGCAGAGAGTTACGTCCTTCAGAGATCCTGTCAGTTTTCATAGATGCTCCTCGCTCGTTCTGACATTTTGGATGCACATTTCACGGCTGACGAGCGTCAATCGGTCGGACGTCAGAACCGAAATCACTGCAAACAAGATCTATCGAAGGGCCGCTATCAGTCCAATAGCGGCAGCGCTCATGACAATTGCGCAGGCCCAACCGAGTAACTTCATCCCCCACGAGTTGACGCAATGACCCATGACTTTTTTGTCGCTTGTGAGCAGAACGACGATGACCAACAGTGGTGGCGCCAACAGGCCGTTGAGAATGGCTGACCAGAACAGCATTTTCACTGCACTGATACCCGAATAGTCGAAAGCAAGTCCGATGACTATCGAGATACCGATTACAACGTAGAACTTTGTTGCTAATCCAGGCTTTAAATTGAGTGAGGCAGACCGCCACTTAGACGCCTCGGCGACGACGTAAGCGCAGGAACCGGCCAGAACTGGGACGGCGAGCATGCCCGTTCCAATTAGTCCGACCGTAAAAAGCCAGTAAGCACCTCGTCCTGCAAGGGGCTTCAATGCCTCTGCCGCCTGCTTGGCGGTTTGGATGTCTGTTGCGTTATGAGCGTGGAGGGTTGCTGCGGTCGTCAGAATCAGGAAATACATGACGGTGTTGGAGAGTAGCATCCCAGTAAGCACGTCTCGTTTTGCTGCTGCAAGTTCCTTGTTTGTGGCGCCTCGCCGTTTAGCGACTGTAGTCTTGCCGCGGTCACGATCCTCCTCCACTTCTTGGGCTGCTTGCCAGAAGAACAGGTAGGGAGAGATGGTAGTTCCGAGAATCCCAACCAATACGGCTAGATAGTCCTTGCTTAGTTCAATGTGTGGAATGAAGGTGGCCCGCGCTACCGCCCTCCAATCTGGATGTGCAAGAAAAGCGGTGATGACATAGGCGAATAGAACCAAGGTCAACCATTTGAAGATCCGAGCCATGGTCCGATAGGAAGTCCAGAGTAATAAACCCAGGATGAGTGCGGCAAACAACGGCGCCCAATAGTACGCACGGACGCCGGTAATCATTTCGGTCGCCTCTGCCATCCCGCCAAGATCGGCGCCTATATTAAAAACATTGGCAATTGCCACGAGTGCACACGCAAGCCATAACACCCATCGCGAGTAACGAGTTCGAATGACACTCGCGAGTCCGGACCCAGTTACCATACCGAGACGTGCGCACATCAACTGAATCGCTGCCATCAATGGGAAAGATAACAGCGCCGTCCAGAGCGTCGCGTATCCGAACGAAGCTCCTGCAACCGAATAGGTTGATATACCAGATGGGTCATCGTCGGCGGCACCGGTGATCAACCCCGGGCCCAACTCTTCTAGAAATCCCTGTACTCCGCGATTCTGGTTAGGAGGAGCGCCCATCTCAGCAACCTGTCTCGACACTTGCTTGTCCTCTTGCTGTTTGGGTCTGGCTTATCTTACTTAGCCGCGACTCGTCCTGGTCCCCCAATGGAACGCTTCCACTGCTGGGAACGAATTTCTCATTTCTTCTTTGGCACCTTCTTGCCCGCCTTCCGAGCTTTGGAGAGCCCGATCGCAATCGCTTGCTTCTTGCTCGGAACCTTCTTGCCGCTCGTGCCGCTCCGTAATTTACCTTCTTTTCTTGCCTTCATTTCGGTTTTGACACTTCTTCCGGCAGCCTTCGAATATTTGCGTTTCGATGCTTTTTTGGCGGTAGTTTTTGTGGTCATGAATTTCCTCGTGATTTGGGATGATGCGAGAGATCGGAGTGTTGCATGGAGGCCGACATCTCTCGGTTCTCAGACCTGTGAAATCTTAAAAATCATGTCGCGCTTAAATGAGGTGCGTAAGCCCGTCTCTTATGGAAGAGGATTTTTCCCGGTGAATGGCAGATAAAAGCCGAGATTCCGATCCACACAATGGTTGCGACTAGAAGAATGTGGATCGCATTATATTTAGAAGCCGCCGCACTTCCCTGCTCTGCTCAATCTTTTGGAAACAGGAACACGTTGTGTGAGGCCAATACTGTCACCATGAGTTGCATATAGCTGACTTGATATTTTGCGGATCCGTTGACACCACTCGGCTAAGAGCTCGGATGCAGATGCTTGAGTTGTCTAAGTCTTGTACCTAGTCGGTCGAGGTCTCTCTCGGCGTGGGATTGTCGCAGGTACAGATCCAGTTCCTGATATCGAAGCGAAACGGCTTCGTCCATCGCCAGAGGATAAGGCCCGAAGGCTCGCGGGATCCTGCGAAGAACATCCGTACAGAGCTGTTCGACAAGATGCCGCAGCGAAAGTGCCCGAATCTCCGCTTCCTCTACATTCTTGGGATCGGAGTCAATCTCTTCTCCGGCTTGATCGAGATAAGACTTTAGTCCCCAGTTGGATGCAAACATCGCGCCTAAGTGTGAAAGGGTATGAGCGTCGTACCGTTTCTGTCGCATGGCAAAGTCCACCAACCCGACCGCTCCGCCCGCCCAACAAGCCGCTGGACCACAAGCACCGTGCCAAAACCCAGGTCGATCGGTATACCATCCGGAATTACCGATGATGTCGGCCTGAGTGACGGTCACATCCTCGAAGATGGCGTCACTTGTGTTGGTCTCTCCGAACGCCCTTGTCTTCCATCCGGTACCATCGAATCGAACGTTGGGAGCGTTCCTCCTCAAATCGATCTCGATCAGCAGATTCATTGGAATCCCGACTGTTACGAGAGCGCGGTCGACCAGACCCGCCCCACTGCAAAACATCTTTGAACCGCGAACGGCCATCCCGCTCGCGCTCGATTTCAATTCCAATGCTTCTCCTGGCTTTTCCGATGCCCAGACGCTATAAAGCTGGTTTGCAACAGGCCGTCTTCCAGCTTCGGCCAATATGGCAACCGCGTCCCAATGGGCTTCGGCTAACCGAGCCAAAGCAAGGTCTTCTCGTCCAATCTCCATAAGGCGCTGATGGCGCAATGAAGTTGCGCCATCACCTGGAAGCGGTAGCTGCTCTGCGACCAGCGCCCGGAGTCGCGAGATCAGCTGTGGCTGTTTCATGCCGCCACCTCGTTATGCGCGACGAGAGCCTCCGCGAAGCCACGAGGTGCTCGCCCTGTTCTCCGTCCGCTTGTAATCACTTTCGTATGATCGACCGATACCCTTCGAACACCCAGGTCCCGCAATCGGTGCCATAGGTCATGATCTTCAGCAGTTGCAAGTTCCCGCCATCCGCCGGAATTCCGGTAGACATCTCCGCGAATACCGAGGTTCGCACCATGAATATGCGAATGCGAGCCATCAGGACTAATTACATAGCTCGCGCGAAATCGTTCCAATACCTCTGGACCGTGTTCTTCAAATGAATCCACATCCACTGTGCCCGCAACCGCCTCGGCATTCTTCACTGCCAGGAGCAACTGCTCCAGAACCCACGTGTTTGGCACGACGCAGTCCGCGTCGGTATTTGCCAACCAGAGACGGTTCCATGGTCCCTGATAACGCTGCATGGCATATTCAGCCGCCATAGCCCTGGCCTTCCCAACCACACCGGATTCGATCGATAGCGCCAACCCACGTCCTCGAGTCATCTCATTCGCGATCTGATAGGTCAGATCGGTCGAACGATCAACCGTCACGATAACGTCGGCCGTCACGCAGGGGGGAAGCATCAGGAACGATTGGAAGATTGACTCGAGGCAACGAGGAAGGAGCTTCTCTTCATTGCGGGCAGGAATCAAGACGCTTACGTGCCATGGACCGATGATCATTCTCTGACCCACCGATCTATCCGAAATCCAGTGAAACGCTCAGAGTACTCGAGGGTCAGGCCACCGAGGTCGCTCAAGATCTCATGCACCGAGTCTCCATCCAACCAATGATCCGCTGAATGACCGAGCCAGTGCACTGCTAAGAGGACGCCTGAACGATCAAGGCGCCCCACCAGGTCGGATCCGACCTGAAAAAGCTCCTCGCGGTCGAAGTAATAACCAATTTCACTCAGGATGACGAGGTCGAATGTTCCCGGTGGAACATCGTTGAGCAAAGAACCACACCAGATGTTGACGTTGGAGAGATTTGCACAGCATTGTTGCGCCCGCGTCACAGCGGTCGGAGAGATGTCAATGGCGTCGACATGCTCGCAAATAGAAGCTAAACGAGAAGTCAGGATGCCAATGGAGCACCCAGGTTCAAAGGCACGCCTATAGCGGCGGTTGTCCAGTGCGCGGATAGTTTCTGAATATCGATTCTGCTCGTACTCGTTCGACGCAAATGCCCAGGGATCGTCGTTTTCACGATACTTCGCGTCAAAGAACTCCTGATTGGTAGTATTGGTCGTCATGAGGTGCAGAACACCTCGAAAGGGCGTCTCGCAGGTGCTAACAAGTTGTCGGGTAATATCGGCTCACCGGAATCGTGGGTCAGCTGAGAACGATGGCATTGCAAGGCGTCAGACTTGCTCTGGAGATGCCTCTGATCCAGAGGAAATGAACGCAGACCTAGCTTATCGATAGACTCAGTCGTGCCGCGATGCCACGTCCAGAAGAAGTAAGAGGTTAACGTTGCTCCGGCCCGATGTGCGACGTACTCTGCCGCACGGCCGCACGCTTCATGATCTGGATGAAAGTCCCCACGCCAGGGAGCCACAATATGCGTGTCTTTCGTTACCAAGGGTAGGAGGCGCTCGACTAATTGAGTCTCATACGATGCCACATCGCTATCTGGGAGTCTCAGTCGAACAATGTTTTTGGGCGGAACACCTAGACGCCCTAACGCTTCTCGCTGTTCCGATTCACGAATTCTTCCCAAATTGAGATCGTATCCATAGGCACTTTCCCCATCCGTAACCGCCACAACCAGGACGTCTGTTCCTTGGAGACATTGTGCAGCGAGCAAGCCCCCAGCTCCCAGAGTTTCATCATCAGGGTGAGGAGCAAGCACCAAAACGTCCGTGGGCGGAGGAACCCATACCGTCAAATCTTCCAAAGCAGCTAGCCATTCATGTTCTAAAACCAGAGGAACAATCATAAGAAACGACCAATTCGTAGGATGCGCATTTCTTCTCCGTCGCTGGATGTTTCGAGAACTATCTCGAGTCTGCTATCGGACGTCCGACAGAACAGAATGGAACTCTTCCCTGTCGACGACGCGACCTTCAACTTTTGCATCACAGTCCCAGAACGATCGTGAGGAAATCGCTTGTCGGAGTTTGTTATGGGAAACATCTTGGCGGTAGTGACGGGAGCATCGAGCGGGATTGGATATGAATTGGCGAAGGAGTTAGGTCGCAGAGGTTACGACCTGATCGTCGCCTCTGCAGGCGATAGACTCGCCGCAGCAGCTGAAGAATTGCGCGGTTCAGGAGTCCAAGTGACTGAAGTTCAAGTTGATCTAGCTAAACGAGACGGACCACAGACTCTCTGGAACCAGATCATGGCATCTGGACGCCAGGTCGATGTCGCTTGCATCAACGCTGGGGTCGGAGTTGGAGGCCTCTTCCAGGAGACAAGTCTGGAGGAGGAACTCAACATGATTGATCTTAACTGCGCCAGCACCGTCCGGTTCGCCAAATATGTTGTGCGCCACATGGTAGATCGAAATTCCGGCCGCATTTTGTTTACCGCATCGATCGCTGGAGAAATGGTCGCTCCTCGTGAGGCGGTTTACGCCGCAACGAAGGCATTTGTTCTATCTTTCTCGCACAGCCTTCGCTACGAGCTGAAGGATACAAATGTTAGCGTAACCGCTCTGCAGCCCGGGCCCACAGATACGGACTTCTTTCACCGTGCCGGGATGGACGACACCGAAGTCGGCCAAAAGGGGAAATTGGATAGCTCTCCAGCCGACGTTGCGCGTCAGGGCCTTGATGCACTCATCGACGGGAAAGACCACGTCTACTCTGCGTCCATCAAAACGAAGATGGAAGGGATGCTTGCGAATGTAACTCCCGGTAGCGTCAAGGCCGCCATGCACGAAAAGATGACCACGCCCCAGGACGAAAAGAAGGCTAGCTAGTTGAAAGAGGCAGGCCGAGGGTGTCATTTCGAACGAACGGAGCCTCCAGAGGTTTGTAGTCTCCGAAGAGAAACAACGGAGGAATTCAGATGTCCCATCCTTTGACGAAAAAACCCAATGCGGAACAGATTCCATTTGAGGCGAGTGCGGCTGTCGTTCTCGACGGGCGGTATTTACCACCGCCACAAGATAAAGATGGGAAGATCTGGGTGAGAACTTCGGCTATCGTTCAGGCTGATGCTCACGAGCTCTATGCTCTTTGGCGGGACGTCGAAAGCGCTCCCGTGTGGCAGGAGCAAATCTCATCGGTGAGACGGATCAGCGACGCGATCTCTCACTGGATCATGGAATCGGATGGGCAGAAAATCGAGTGGGACTCTGAAATCCTTGCCGATGAGCCAGGAAAGAGACTCGTTTGGAGGTCCATCGCGGGGGATTCGAGCAATGCGGGCGAGGTCATCTTCGATACTGCCCCGGGAGACCGAGGAACGTTGGTTACAGTCTTGCAGGAGTTTCGTCTTGGAAAAATAGCTAACACCTGGGAGACGATCGTCGGACGTAACCCTAAACAATCCGTGATCGAAAACCTTCGGCACTTCAAGGCATTCGCAGAGACGGGAGAAATCCCTCGCACCGAGGGGCAGCCGCACGGTCCCCGAGGCATTATCGGGAAAATAAAGAAGTCACTCTACGGGGAGACGATCGCCCCTCCCCCTTCCGAAAAGGCAGGCTGAATCAAAGAAGAGTTCTGGCCACGAAACAGGAGAAGATTATGAAAGCAGTTTGTTGGATGGGAACGGGAAAACTCGAGACCGCGAATGTGGCCGACCCTACTTTGCTGAATCCGCATGACGCCATCATAAAAATCACGCGGACCGCGATTTGTGGGTCTGACCTGCATCTCTACGATGGCTTCATTCCTACCATGGAGGCGGGAGACATTCTTGGTCACGAGTTCATGGGGGTTGTTGAGGAGGTGGGAAAGAATGTCACGAATCTGAAACGCGGAGACCGGGTGGTTGTCCCGTTTACGATTGCCTGCGGGAATTGCCTCTTTTGTAAAAAGAAACTTTGGTCGGCTTGTGATAACACCAACCCAAATGCTCACCTGATGGAGGCGGCATACGGCTACTCGGGCTCTGGCCTCTTCGGGTATTCACACATGATGGGTGGATATGCCGGAGGTCAAGCTCAGTACGCTCGGGTCCCCTTCGCTAACGTCGGACCGCTGAAGATTGAAAGCGATCTTCCTGACGAGAAAGTTCTCTTCCTTTCAGACATCTTTCCGACAGGTTATATGGCCGCAGAAAATGCACAGATCCAACCCGGGGACACAGTCGCCGTCTGGGGATGTGGGCCGGTGGGGCAGTTCACCATCGCGAGCGCATTCATGTTGGGCGCCGGAAGGGTCATCGCTATAGATCGATTCCCGGAGAGACTGAAACTAGCTCGATCGCTGGGAGCAATCACTATCGATTACTCTGAAGAGGACGTGGAGGTTTTGATCGCGTTGAAGGATCTCACAGGAGGGATCGGGCCTGATGCTTGCATTGACGCCGTCGGCCTCGAGGCTCATTCCACGGAGCTCCAGGGAGTCTACGACAAGGTAAAAACCAGCCTTCTTCTGGAGACGGACCGCCCCGGGGTGCTTCGCCAGGCGATACAGGCAGTTCGAAAAGGTGGAACGCTTTCCATACCGGGCGTCTATGGGGGGCTGCTCGATAAGATTCCGTTTGGTGCTGCGTTCGGAAAGGGCATCACGATGAAGATGGGCCAAACAAACATGCACAACTACATGAAGCCCTTACTAGAAAGAATTGAGCGAGGGCAAATCGATCCGAGCTATCTCATCTCTCATCGCATCAGTCTCGAAGAAGCGCCTGAGATGTACAAGACATGGCGCGATAAGAAAGACAATGTAACAAAAATTGTGATCGACCCATGGTCAGAGCCGCAGTCCGTATAGCAACCGCTGTGTGGATTAGCCGATGCTACACATCGACAAGTTTAGGCCGTTCCCGAGGACGGCCAAGCGGGGAGAATGAAAGGCCAGTGAAGCCAGGCGAGTTAGACGAGAGCGCATCCGAATCAAGCAAGGGGCTTCCGCCGGGTCCGGTTAAGAACCGACGTGCTACGTGTTACGTTTTATGCAGACACCCACCCCGGAGTTCCATGGCGTCAGCAATGACATGGCCGGTCCTTAGTGGCATCTAACCGCGCAGATGACATTTATGGTTAGGCCTCCGTTGCTCTCCAATCCGTCGACCATAACCCGCCACCTACGGCGGACCCAATTCGACAAGAGCTTGAACCTAATAGGACTGATGACCCGGAAGAATGTTCCGTCGATCGAGAATGCAGTCCAAAGAGGGTCAATAGGTGAGGCAAGATAGATCTATGATCGTAGAACCCATTTTGCCTGCCATTCCGAGAGTTTGGCGGGGTCGCCTTCTCATCCGCGTCCTCCTGCTCAGCTGCCTCGTCTGTATCGGAGCAGGGCTCCACGCGCAGCTCCCTTTTTACACCGATGATGCGGGAGTAACCGAACCCGGCAAAGGTCATCTTGAGTTTTTCAATGCATATGATGGTCTCCAGCTTCAAGACCCCAATGAAACTCAAAACACAGCGAACTTCAAGTTTAATTATGGTTTGCCGCATAGCTTTGAGGTCGATGTGGACTTCCCGTATCTGTCCATTTACAGGACTAAGGGCAATGCCCCTTCTCACGGTTTTGGAGACACGAATCTGGGCATCAAAAAAACCTTTCTAAACGAATCTGCGAACTCACGACTCCCAGCTCTCGCAGCCAGTTTCTATATCGAATTTCCAACAGGAGATCCCAGCGAGCAACTCGGATCCGGACTGCATGACTACTGGCTTAACCTCATTGCACAAAAGTCTTTATCCGCCACCACTCGAATCACGGGGAATGCAGGGTATCTCTTTGCCGGAAACACGAGCACTGGCGTCATAGGAACTACAACGCGGGGGCATGTTTTCCCAGGCGGTCTCTCATTGCAGCACGATTTTCTGCCGTCGCTCACGTTGGGATTGGAGATCTTCGGCGCTTACGCAGCTAATGCGAACCTAGCGAGATCGCAGCTTCAGGCCATGGCCGGAGGACACTATACCCTTCGCAAAGGGTTGAATTTCTGCTTCGGCCTCCTAGGAGGCAAGTATGTCGCGAGCCCGCGCATCGGCGGTCAGATAGGCTTCGCAATGGATTTCCCGGAATCCTTCCATTCGTCGGCACACTAAATGTGACCACGTTCTAAAGAGTCAGAGCAGAGTGCCGTCGTGTGCAGAGCCGATTGATCTAGGAGATAAAGCGTTCAGCGATGCCGCGCTGGTCAAAGACTTCGACCGTTCGACACGATCGATTGGGCTCCCCGCGACCTGGGATCCGCATCCAATCCGGCAGAGGTGACGTATGCAAACAGGTGGCGAGCGGCAGGGCAAGGACGAAGTGAGGCCTTTAATCAACAAGGATGCGGAGCTCGAAGACAAAATCGATGATGAGAAGGATGAAGGGCTTGCAATTGCTAGTGAAGAAACGTCCACGGAATCCTAAAACTGCTGCGGAGCCAAGAATGCCAACTCGCGTCTGAGGTAAACATATGAAGCCAAAAAATATCGATGTTAACGGCAAAACGAGACCAACTTCCACTACCGGAATCGCCAATCCCAAGGCGAAAGCTCAGGTCGAAGAGGCCGAGGGCATTATCAAGGGTGATGCGAAGAAAGCAGGAGAAGCGGTGTTCAAACAATCCCGCAAGGAATAGATTGACGCAGCCCACGGACTATCCCGAGCCGCCGGGTAGACTTTCGACATCGACCAGTGATTGGCGATTTACCATTCACCGGAGATAGATGCCGAGAAGAGTCTGCCGGTGCGTATGTTGTCGCCTCCTTGGCATCAGAGCAGCGGGTCAAAGATAACGTATTTGAGTTGCAAACGACGGTCGCATGGAACAGGTTTCCCCAAATGGCGGCGAACCTAGGGATTCCAGCCGTAGTCTCGGATCCAGGCACTCGCGTCTAAGGATTTACATGAATGCGACCACCAAAAATTGGAACCTGCGCCTCTTAGCCTACACAGTAGCCTTAGCAACCGGACTGACAGCAACGAGCGTGGCTCAGCAGCCCGTGGAGCAGGTTCTACAGTCTGCGAACAAGTTCCTGTCAACGCTGAGCGATGCCCAGCGAAGCCAGGTCATTTATGACTTCAAGGACAATACTCAGCGGGCGCGGTGGTCGAATTTTCCCACCGGTTTCGTTCCGCGCGGAGGCCTGAACCTGAAGCAGATGAGCGCGACGCAAAAGACAGCAGCTCTCGATCTGATGAAAACCGTTCTAAGCCCTGGTGGTTATCGGAAGGTCAGCGAGATCCGCATGGCGGACGACGATTTCAAGAGCAACGGCTCCAAGCGGGGACCGCGCGGAGGTGGTCCCCCTCCGGCAGGCGGCCCTCAGCCGCACCTCAACGGCGGACCTCCTCCGAATGGGCAAGGTGGACCTTCACGAAACGGTGGCACGGGTAGCGGCTCTCCTTCCTTCGACAACGACAACATGTTCGGAAGCGATCTTTACTATATCTCTTTCCTCGGAAAACCATCTGCGACCACGCCCTGGATGCTGCAGTTTGGCGGTCATCACCTCGCGTTGAACATCACGATCATCGGCAGCAAGGGCATCATGACGCCCTCGCTCACTGGTGCACAGCCCGCCATCTTCAAACTCGACGGCAAAACCATCCGCCCACTGGGACGAGAGAGCGACGAAGCGCTCGCCTTGCTGCAGTCGCTTGATGCGAAGCAGAGGTCGCAGGCCGTGCTCAACTACCGGGTCGCTGACCTGGTTCTCGGGCCAGGCCAGGATGGAAAACGGATCAGCCCAGAGGGTCTCAAGGTCTCCGCGATGACAGAAAAACAAAAGGCCATGCTGCTGCAGGTGATCGCGGAGTGGACGGGCATCCTGAACGACGCCATGGCTTCTGCCCGTATGATTCAGCTCAAGTCCGACCTGAATGACACGTGGTTTGCGTGGAGTGGGCCGGCCGATTCGCAGGTCGGAACCAACATCACGGCGTACTATCGCATCCAGGGGCCGCATCTGGTGATCGAGTACGCGCCGCAGAGTGATGAGCCAGGCAATCACGTTCACACAATCTACCGTGACCCGACCAACGATTATGGCCAAGGCGAAATAGTCCAATGATCGACCGCAAAGATCGATGGAGAACGCCTCCAGTGAGGAAAGAGAGTGATATTTGAAGAAGATTTTGGAGCTTGCATTCGCTTTGAATAGACGTGCACTCTCCGGCCGCTCGGTTATGGTTCACGCTAAAGCCACAGGCTCCAACAAGCCCGTACAGCCGCCGCTCAAACGAAGCAGGTAGCACAAGCAGCAGCCGCACTTCTTAACAGCCTAAGCCTGGAGCAACGACAGAACGTCGCGTTCGACTTCATTCCTGAGCAGACCGCCGTCATCGCGCCGAGTGGCGACAGCACGATACATGTTCAAACCATCCATCGTGAGCCCACCATCGACTACGGAGTGAAGTTCAGCGGGGCGCAATGAAGAGATTGCTGATTGCACTTACGCTGTTCGGTTCGATCGCCACGCCTACCCTGGCGCATCGCCTCGATGAATATCTGCAAGCCACCATCTTTTCTATCGAACCCGGAAGTGTTCACACGACGATGCGCTTGGTACCTGGAGTTGCGGTGGCTTCTGGCGTGATCGCAGAAATCGACGTCGACCATGACGGCCTGCTGTCGCCGGACGAACAACATCGTTATGCCGAACGCGTCCTAGCGGATCTGCAGTTGAAGGAGGACAACCGCGATTTACCGCTCCATCTTACTTGGGTAACATTTCCGTCTATCGATCAGATGAAGAGGGGCGCCGGCGAGATCGAGCTGGCCTTCTCTGCCGATCTTCCGGTAGTTCGCGGCGAACATTAACTCACCTTCGAGAACCATCATCGCAATGGCATCTCCGTCTATCTGGTCAACAGCCTCGTTCCCCAGGACAAGAATCTTCAGATAAGAACGCAGGTCCGCAACCAGAGCCAGTCGTTCTATAGGGTGACGCTCGTCGAAGCTGCCTCAGCTACGGCGGAGGGTTCCTCTGCGGCCGAAAGCTTTGCTTGGAGTGGGTTGATCGGTGCATTTTACCTAGGCGTCCACCATATCTCCGAGGGGACGGATCATCTCCTGTTTCTTCTGACCCTATTGCTCCCTGCTCCGTTGCTGACGCTCGCGGGCCGATGGAAAGGGGGAGCGACAATCCGCCGCAGCCTGATCCACATCCTGGGTATCGTGACTGCTTTTACTCTCGGACACTCTCTGACACTTGCCCTATCGGGCTTCGGCCTGGTTCGTCTTCCCAGTCAGCCAGTCGAGGTGTTGATTGCCGTGTCCATCCTGGTTTCGGCAGTTCACGCAATACGGCCGCTCTTTCCCGGGCGAGAAACAATCATCGCAGCCTCGTTTGGCCTCATTCATGGACTCGCGTTCGCGTCTGCTCTCAACGAACTAGGATTGAGGGGCTTCTATCGCCTGATCAGCGTATTGGGTTTCAATCTCGGCATCGAGGCAATGCAACTCGCTGTCGTTACAATTACATTTCCTGCCTTGCTATTGTTGAGCCGCACAAGATTCTATTCTCCGTTTCGAATTGCGGGTGCTGGATTTGCCTGTGAGTGTACCGGAACATCCGTTACACTTTGGACCGGGGACATCCGTTACAACTCCCTTGCGGTGGTAGAGGCTTAGATTTGAGTTCAGTGCTGAGTCCTTGCGGTTGGTTTCTTAATATCTAATCTCGTCGTCCAGACCGTGGGAATGTGGTAATCCCGAAGGGATTTCCAAAGAGTGTGGGAAGGATGGGAAGCCGGCTTTATGGCTTTCCACCCTTTCCATACTCTGTCATTTCCATGGCCCGCTTTTCGAGAGCTGATCATATTGGGGTTGTCGACAATCCCGTTTTCCATGCAGTTCGCTGTAGGATTAGTCACGTGGATACCAAGGATTTGCGAATTCATCATTCTTCCGTCGTCGGGCTTAATGACGAAGAGCTGTGCTGGGCGGTCATTGATCCTATTTGGCCTACAGCCAAAACAGAAGATGAACTAGCCCTTCTTGATCAAGGCACTAAAGGGCAGCAGGCAATATACGTCACGATGCTGTACGCCCAGGAAGTAGACAACGGCGGTCTGACACAATTCTTCGGAAATTCCAGTGGAATGCTTTGGCAACATGTGAGAAGCGGATTGCAGCTTCTTGGCGCTCCTGAGCATATTGCTCTTATCACCGCTGCGATAGAAGCCTTTCCGCAAGGAGCGCCGTCACTCGAACAGAGCGAGAGAAAGCAGGCACTGCGAGAACTCACACAAGAACAACGAAACCTTTGGCGAGCGGGTGAGCGTCGAGTCTATGCTCTTGGCGGATTCTTTGCCGGCCTCCGGCCAGTCTGGGCACAATACATCCAAACTCACCCGGAAGACTTCTTTTTACCGAGTGAGAGATAGAACACGCATTTCATCTCTCCATCGTTACTTCCCTGAAATCACTGCGTAGCTTTCCCTTCGCTGCTACTTCGACCCAAAAGATCATCGCAGCACCTGCACGGGCCTAAACCTCAGTGCATCGACATCGAACTCACCAAGCTCGATATCTCGGAAGAACACCTTATAAAAGTCTTGGGCCACCAGCTCAAAGCCTAGATCCTCAAAGCGAAACACCTCGCTAATGAACACCCTGTCCTTGTGCCAGCTAATATCACCACTGTTGTTTACCCTGCGAGTCAGAAACCCCTTCGGGTAGACGAACTCGCCTAGGGTGCGAGGAAACATCACGGCGCTGGGCTGGTATATGTTACCGGGAGTCGCGTTGTTCAGCGCCTCATGCGGCCGCTCGTGATTGAACATCTGCCTGAAACGGTCGAACTTCCTCTGCTGCAATCGCAGTGTCTGGGCTACGGGGTTCGTGGTGTCCTCTTTGAGAGTCCGATGCATCCGTTCATGGCGTCCGTTCTGCTGCGGCCTGCCTGGTTGAATGCGCTCGTGCACAATGCCCAACTTCATCCATCCAAGCGATAACTTCGATAGTCCGAGTAAACCAGTTCCAGCGAACGGTGCTCCGTTGTCGGTTCTGATTCGCGCAGGCATGCCATACTCCCGCATCGCCGCTTCACACACCGCTCTTACCTGACTAAGGTCCATTCGCGAGACGATTTGGCAGCGAATCAGGTAACGGCTGTGAGCGTCGGTTATGGTGAACGGGTCGCAACGCGTGCCGTCGCCAGTATTGAAGTAGCCTTTGAAATCCATGCACCAGAGCTGATTCGGTGCTGTCACCTCAGAGAATGGTTCCGAGTACGGCGTCGTGCGTCGTCTTTTGCGCTTCGGACTGGTCAAACCAGCTCTTTGAAGTATGTTGCCAAACGTGCTGGCCGCTGGCCAGTCGACGCTGGGATCCAGCTGCTCCAACCTTGCCTTGAGCTTCCGCGCTCCCCAGGACGGATACTTGCTCCGCAACGCAAGAATCGCGTTCTCGGTCCTCTCTGGCGTTGCGTGGGAGCAGGTGTGAGGCCTACTGCTTAGGTCTAAGAGCCCCTCAGGTCCGACTTCCTTATAGCGGTTGATCCACCGGTACCCTGTAGGCCGCGACACTCCGAACTCACGGCAGAGGTCCGAGACTGACATTTCCTCTTTTTGGTAGCTCGACAAGAACTGCAGGCGTTGATCCACAATACAACTCTCTTTCCAGGGCATACCGCATCATCGTGCGTCGACCAAAGCCGGGGAACCATAAGGGTCCCGTTTCGCTGTAACGCATGTCTTTGGTCTGTTCTGTAACGCAAGTGCTAAGTACGCTCACCTGTGTAGCCTCCTGCGCCTGGATTCTCGAACGAGTACTCGATCAACCCAACCCGATTAGTGACGGAGTCGCGACGGTTGCGCATCATGGCGTGTCGCTCGCTGTCGCTTTCTGGGTTTGCAGCTCAGGCGCGTGGATGACGCGAGGAGCGACCATCTCCCCTCAGCTGGATCGACGGCTGCTTGCAAATCATGATCTGGAAGTATGAGCGGCTCCTATCGACCGGCACCCGCTGCTTCGAACCTCAGACTACGAATACAGCGCTGAGCGCTCATTATCTCAATCAAATCGATTATGTCTTAGGCCATATTGCCACCGCAAGACTCCTTGGCATCGAACGAACCATGTCCCTCAAGCGCATTGGCACTGCTGGCTGGAGTATTCCGAAGAAGTACGCTAAAGAATTTTCGGCGAAGGAAACTCATTTAGAACGCTACTCCCGGATCCTATCGTGCGCGGAGATCAACTCCACGTTTTACCGTTCCCATCGCATTTCGACTTACAAAAAATGGGCTGAATCAGTGCCCGAAAGTTTCCGCTTTTCAGTCAAAGCCCCCAAAACGATTACTCACGAGGCGAACCTGATTTGCGGACCCGATCCTTTGAAATACTTTCTCGCCGAAGTAAATAATCTCGGAACCAGTTTGGGCCCGATCCTGTTTCAACTTCCTCCCAAAGCGGCGTTCAACTCAACTGTGGCGGAAGCCTTCTTCAACCTGCTTCGCGAACAGCACTCCGGTCCTGCAGTTCTCGAGCCTCGCCACCCAAGCTGGTTCACCTCACAAGCGACTCATTTGATGAAGAAGTTCTACATCGCCCGTGTCGCAGCCGATCCCGCGATCACCCCCGTCGCGTCTGCTGCCGCTGGATGGGATCAACTTCTATACTGCCGCCTTCACGGAAGCCCCCACATGTACTACTCGAGTTATCCGGAAAGCTATCTACAAACTCTCGCCATGACCTTAGCCCGACAGCAGGCAAAAGAAATCTGGTGCATCTTCGATAACACAGCCTCAGGTGCCGCTTTCGGTAACGCCCAAACTCTCGCTGGCCTTGCTAATGACGCCACAAATCACTAAGCCGATCCGGCCTTTCGACCGCTGGCAGGATTGTGTCTCGCTGGCACCCCGTATCCTGTTCGAAAGAAAATTCGGTGCATCAGCCAACAGGCGGGCAGCGAACAGGGCTTGCAGAGCGTCCTACTACATTCGGAGAGCATTCTCGACGCTCACGAATAGTGAACGGGGATGATCAAATGAATGCTTCGGATGTCCTTGTAGAACGTCTTCTCGCCTGGGGCGTTGATACCATCTTTGGCTTACCCGGCGATGGTATTAACGGCGTCATGGAAGCCCTTCGCAAGGCCGAGAAGAAGATTCGTTTTATTCACGTGCGGCATGAGGAATCTGCAGCATTCATGGCTTGTGCATACGCCAAATTCACCGGCCGGCTCGGAGTCTGCCTAGCTACCTCAGGTCCTGGTGGCATTCATCTACTTAACGGCCTTTACGATGCCAAACTGGATCAACAACCGGTGCTTGCGATCACCGGGATGCAATTCCAAGACCTTGCTGGCACCTTCCAACAACAGGATGTGGAGCTTGACAAGCTTTTCATCGATGTCGCCTGCTACAACAATCGAGTCATGAGCGGTGCGCATATGGAATCTGTTGTCGATCTTGCCATTCGCTCGGCAGTTGAGAAGCGGAGCGTGGCTCACATCACAATTCCCATCGACGTTCAACAGCAACCAGCCAAAGCCGCACAATCGCAACGTAATGTACCGCATCACTCTTCTTCTATCAACGCAATTTCGGGCAACGTTCCGTCCTCGGTGGATCTGGAAGCCGCTGCAAGGTTATTGAACGATGGCAAGCGCATTGCCATCCTCGCCGGGCAAGGCTCACTCCATGCTACCGACGAGCTCATCGAAATAGCGGAGCTGCTGGGAGCTCCGATCATCAAGCCTCTTCTCGGGAAAGGTTGTGTACCCGACGATTCGCCTTACACCACTGGCGGCATAGGCCTGCTCGGGACGGCTCCTTCTGAGGAGGTACTCGAAGAGTGCGACACCCTGTTGATGATAGGCACCTCCTATCCCTACATCGAGTACCTTCCTAAACCGGGCGACTGCAAGTGCATTCAGATTGACTCAAACGCACAGCGAATCGGACTACGCACACCCGTGCAGGTGGGCCTGGTGGGCGATTCTAAGAAAACGATCCGACTACTACTGCCCAAACTCAAGCGAAATGGCTATCGACGATTTCTCGAAAAAGCACAGAAGGGTATGAAGTCTTGGAATGAACTTATTGAAAAGGAAGGGACGTCACCTGCAGTCCCGATGAAACCTCAGGTGGTCGGTTGGGAGCTCTCGAAACGTACCAAAGAGAACGCCATTGTCGTATCCGATTCCGGCACCAACACTACCGTCTGGGCGCGTTATATGAAAGCGAAGAAAGGACAGATGCATTCATGTTCCGGAAACCTCGCCACGATGGCCTGTGGTCTGCCATATGCTATCGCGGCCCAACTCGCATTTCCCGATCGTCAAGTCATTGGCGTGATCGGCGACGGTGGGTTCACGATGCTGATGGGCGAGTTCATTACCGCCGTCGCCTACAATTTACCGATTAAAATCGTCATAATTAAGAACAATACTCTCGGCCAAATCAAATGGGAGCAGATGGTTTTTCAGGGAAATCCCGAATACCAGTGTGATCTGTTCCCTATCGACTTCGTCGCTCTCGCAAAAGCGATGGGAGCCAACGGCCTACGCATCGACAACCCCCGCACAGCTGGCGCTAAGCTCGATGAAGCCTTCGCGATGCCGGGTCCCGTCATCATCGAAGCTGCCGTCGACCAGTTCAGCGCGATGCTTCCTGCCAAGATCAATGCCGATCAAGCGATGAAGTTCTCCCAAGCCCTCGTGAAAGGCCAACCAAACCGCGTCAAAATCGCTCTCACAGCGGCCAGCGACACAGTTCGTCAGATTATTTGAGGTTCGCGGAAAATCTGGTGTGTTAGCGCTGGCAAGTCGCTTAGCGTCGAGCATCGACATCGTCGCAACCTCGGTAACAAGGCTGAGCTAGAGCCTAACTTACTCGGCCGTCAGGTTCTCCTGAATAACCTGTGCCACATTATCAATGGACGTAGGCTTGGCCATTTCCTTAATCTCTTCGTCCCTTGATATCGCCCCGAGCCCGATGCGCTCCGCTATTTGCTGATTCATTCTTACGACCGCAGACACCTCGCGCTCGGTCAGCAACAGAATCTGAAGCATGAGGTGGTCGCGTTCATCGGCTCGCTTCGCGAGGCCCGACTGTCTCATAAGGATGAAACTTGCAAGCAGTATGGCTTCGAGGGCAACCACTGTATCGAGCATTGCGAAGGGTGCAGGATCGAAGTGAGGGACAGCGCCGACGTGGGCCGTGTTTACGAACATCCAAACAATAAAGACAGCAAGATGGATAAGAACGAAAGAGAAGCTGCCGGCAAAGGCTGCTACGGTGTCACCGATCTTGTCCGCGCGTGAACGTTTCGCATAAAACTCCTGCTCGTGCCTCGCTATTGTCTCTATGTGTTCTTGGACATGGCTGGGTATTTGCATGATGGATATGATGCAATCGAGCGATCGCAATATCGTCTCGGGCCCCACGTTTTATTAGTTCCTGCGAGTCCCTGAATGGACGAGAGCGAGGCTACACTATTACTTTCAACGGCAATCTGCGAATACACATGTCCTGTCGAATAGAAAGGGATGCCAATAAACCCGAAGGCTCGAGATAGATAAAAAGTTTTCCGCAGCCGCTCGGATTGGGTCACGACCTGTTTTCATCGTCGCTTTTCATATTGGAGCCTGCGTTGTTTTTCTCGACGATTTTCCTCGCTCTGAACTTGCCGCTCACATCACTTCGCATGGTCCTAGAGAAACAAGCTAATCACCAATAAATTAGTCGCGGGTTCTCCTTCTCCCTCCCTACCATCCACTCATTGAGAGCATCCAATGTATTCACGAGGTATGAGCAGATGCGGGAGTTGGGCGGTGGGCTTCCTGTTGGAGAGAATTGTTTGATAGGAGCCATCCCATATGAGCAAGGCACAGAATTCCGCATTTGGGCGCCGCGTGCCCTCAAAGTTGAGGTTGTAATCGAAGGCAAAGACGTTCGGTATCCGCTTGAAGAAGAAGGAAAGGGCTACTTCTTCGCTCTTCTGCCAGAAGTCTCCGTCGGCAGCCTTTATAGATTCAGCCTCGATAACGGGGAGCCATTCCCTGATCCTGCATCACGGTTCCAGCCGAAGGGGCCGCACGGACCGTCGCAAATTATCGACCCGTACTCATATGTCTGGAGCAAAGCCGAAAGAAGTTGGCCTGGCGTCTCAATTAAGGGGCAGGTGCTCTACGAGCTACATATTGGCACCTTCAGCCGACAAGGCACTTTTCTTTCAGCGATTCATCAGCTTTCACGCCTCCGAGACCTTGGAATTACAGTGCTTGAATGCATGCCACTAGCTGAATTTCCCGGCGATCTGGGCTGGGGCTACGACGGAGTTGATTTATTTGCTCCTTTTCACCGTTATGGTCACCCCGACGATCTCCGTCAAATGGTAGACGCCGCTCATCAGCGCGGACTTGGGATTATTCTCGATGTCGTTTATAACCATTTAGGACCAGACGGCAATTACCTCGGAAAATATTCAAATCATTATTTCTCAGACGAGAATACCGACTGGGGAAATGCCATCAACTTTGATGGAGAAAACAGCAAGCCAGTACGCGACTTTTTTTTGGCCAATGTCACTCATTGGATCGATGAGTATCACTTTGATGGCCTCCGTTTGGACGCTACACAATCGATTCATGACTCGGGATCGCACGGGATTCACATCATTGCCGAGATTGGCGACTGTGTGCGTGCATCGGCGAATGGACGCAAGACCATTGTGATTGCAGAGAACGAGCCACAGGATTCGCGCCTAATCCGCAGTGTTGAGCAGGACGGCTACGGCCTTGACGCCGTGTGGAACGACGACTTTCATCACAGCGCCGTTGTCGCAGTCACTGGCCGTCGCGAGGCTTATTTCAGCGACCATCTAGGGCATCCTCAGGAGTTTATTTCGGCTTCCAAATACGGCTATCTATACCAGGGTCAATACTATTCTTGGCAGGAGCACCTACGTGGCACATCGAGTCTCGATATAGCTGCCAAAGCTTTTATCACCTTCCTAGAAAACCACGATCAAATCGCTAATTTCGGTAGATCCCAGCGTCTCCGGCTTCTTTCCAGCCCTGCGCGCTATCGAGCCATGACAGCCCTCTGGCTGCTTAGCCCTGGAACGCCAATGTTTTTTCAGGGCCAGGAATATGGTGCGCAGACTCCCTTTCATTACTTTGCCGACCATACTGGCGAACTTGCGACCGCGGTCACTCGAGGACGCGCGAGTTTCATGCTGCAGTTTGCAACTCAGGACACACCTGAGATGAAGCTGTGCGTTGCTAACCCTGAAGATCCTGAAACATTTCGACAATCACAGCTCGATCCGGCCGAGCAGGAACGACATCCTGAGATCGTCGAGCTTCATACAGATCTGCTTGCTTTGCGCCGTACCGATCCCGTCCTTAGCCACGGAGATTGCCGTGTTGATGGGGCGGTCCTGGGGCAAAGCTGTTTTGTTCTTCGCTATCTCACTTCTGGTAGCGAAGATCGTCTCCTGCTCGTCAATTTTGGCATCGACCTTGACTTGCCACGCCTTCCGGAACCTTTGATTGCGCCGCCCGCTGGCCGTGAATGGCTGGTTCGTTGGTCTAGCGAATGGCCACAATACGGAGGTTATGGCTCGTATGCTCCAGATCGCTTTGGACCATGGCATGTTACCGGCGAAAGCACCCAACTCCTCGTCCCGATAAAAACGACCGCCCCATTTAGTCCTCAATCTCCGAAGTCCGGCTTTACGGGTGTAGTTTCCAACTGAAACGGACTGTGCACGGACGCAGCCTATAGACAAGTAATGATTTGAGGAAAAAATGGATATCTTCCGCACCCCACAGCTAGTCCGACATATCAAAGTCGATCACACTTCTGCCGAACTCGACCGTGAATGGATTGTGACAAATGGTCTGGGAGGGTATGCGTCTGGAACGATTGCAGGTCTGAATACGCGGCGCTTCCACGGTTGGCTGATTGCCGCGTTGCCAGCACCACATGGGCGGATGATGATGATGAATCAGATCGCCGAGACACTTCGTATCGAAAATCGCATTTATCAACTGACCGCAGACAATCTTAGCCTAGCAACATACACGGATACTGTCAGTCCTCTCTTAAAGAGTTTCCGTCTGGAAACCGGCTTGCCAGTGTTTACTTACGCCTCAGACGAATTCACTCTGGAAAAGCGTCTCTGTATGGTGCACGCACAGAACACGACATACATTACCTATCGCTTGCTGAAAGGTAATGCAGCGCAGCTGGAGTTGTGCCCTGCTATCGACATCCGTCCGCACGAAGGATCACTCGCCGGTCCAAGGCACGAGGACTACCGTTTCAGCGCTGTGTCGCGGGGTTATGAGCTCTCGGTAGCAAGCGATCTACCACCGCTGTGTCTCGCATGGCAGGGTGAAGGTACTTCGTTTCGTCTCATGCTCGAACAGGTTACCGAACTCCGCTATCGCATAGAGCAAAGCCGCGGCTACGACTGGAAGGGAAATCTATGGAGCCCCGGCTATTTTTCTGTCAACCTTGCGGAGGGCTCCAGCGCTTCGTTGGTAATTTCTACGGAAAAATGGGACCATGTCAACGCTCTTAGTCCAGAGAATGCTTTCGCTGCAGAAACCGAACGGCGGCGGCGACTGCTTCGTACTGCGCCGAAAGAAGCGCGCTCTGGCCTGGCTGCGGAACTTGTGCTCGCAGCGGACCAGTTTCTTATTAGTCCCGTCGGGCGCACAGCCGATACAGTCCAGGCCCACAGCATTGGCGATGAAGTCCGCACCGCCATAGCCGGATATCATTGGTTCACCGACTGGGGCCGAGACACAATGATCTCCCTCGAAGGCCTCACCCTCGCCACAGGACGCACTCATGAAGGCGAATACATTCTGCGCAGCTTTGCCAAGTACATACGCGGTGGACTGATTCCCAATATGTTTCCTGAAGGAAAGACCTCCGGACTTTACAACACCGCCGATGCGAGTCTCTGGTTTTTTCACGCCGCCGATCGTTATATACGTACGACTGACGACAATGAGACCCTGGAGGTTCTTCTGCCGAGGTTGCTCGACATCATCGAGTGGCACCAGAAAGGAACGTCCTTCGGCATCGGTGTAGATGACGATGGCCTGCTGCGCCAGGGGGCTGAGGGTTTTCAGCTCACATGGATGGATGCGAAGGTCGACGACTGGGTCGTGACCCCTCGCCGTGGCAAGGCTGTGGAGATAAATGCTCTCTGGTATAACGCCCTATGCGTCACTGCACGCTGGCTTGAGATTGTAGGGGATGCGAATCGCGCTAAACAGCTCTCGAAAACCGCTGCCAAGGTCTATGAAAGCTTCAATAGCCGGTTCTGGTCATCACAGCTTGGATATTGTTATGACATTGTGGATAAGGAGGGCGGCGGGAACGATTCTTCTCTTCGTCCCAATCAGGTGCTCAGCATCTCGCTTCCCCATGCCGTGCTCGCGGAGGACAAGTGGAAACCCGTCCTGAGTGTCGTTCGCGAGCAATTGCTCACTCCATTCGGACTCCGCTCGCTCGCGCCGAGCGATCCCAATTTTAACCCCCGTTATGACGGGGACCTTCGCGCACGTGATGCCGCCTACCACCAGGGGACGGTTTGGGCGTGGCTGATTGGCCCTTTCTTCGATGCATGGCTTCGCGCCAATCCCGGCGATTGGGAGACCGCAGAGACGCTACTCGCGAGCTTTGATACGGAGATGAGTGAAGCAGGTATTGGTAGTATCAGCGAGATCTTCGATGCCGAGTACCCGTTCACTCCTCGTGGATGCATCGCCCAGGCTTGGAGCGTCGCGGAGGTTCTTCGCTGTGAACTAAGTCTGCGTATAGGTCGGCGAAGACGGGCTACCCACGACCAGAGTTAGCGATGCCGAAATTTGGGCTTTTGTGGGCATATTCCAAATGAGGCCGCGCGTGCTCAAACCGCTTAACACTTTGAATATCGTCAAATCCGGTACAACCTTTTCCGCCCCCAAAATAAACCTTTGTTTCTCCGATCTGGTCACTACCGATTCGTGAGCGAAGTGCATCGCACTAAGTTGACGATACGAAAGATAGTGTTCTTCGCATCTGAAAGGTAAATTTTATGAAAATCATCCAGATGCTCTGCCTCACTGCCGCGGTCGCCATGCCAGCTTTGGCCGCCGACGTTCAGAAACTCGACCAACGCGTTGAGTCCGCCCACATGGTCCTTCATGAACTCATGGATACACCCGACCACGGAATTCCCGATGGCGTCGCCTCCCACGCGACATGTGTCGCCGTCATCCCCGGCTTTAAAAAAGGAGCCTTCGTCGTCGGTGCACAGTATGGTCAAGGCGTCGTCACATGTCGCACCGGTCATGGCTGGAGTGCGCCTGCATTCATTCAGTTGACCGGAGCGAGCTTTGGCTTTCAGGTTGGTGGCGAGTCCACGGACCTCGTTCTCATCGCTACCACTCACGATGGCTTCGAGCGTCTTCTCCACGATAAGGTCAAGCTAGGTGGTGATGCAGCCGTGGCCGCCGGTCCCGTCGGCCGGAACGCGCAGGCGTCCACAACTGAACTTGCCAACGCGGGCTTCCTTACCTACTCACGCAGTAAGGGTATCTTCGCTGGCGTCGATCTCACCGGAGACGTTGTCAACCAGAACCACGACGACACCCGCGCCTACTACGGCGGCCGCGACATCTCCTATGAGAAGATCCTCACCGGCGGAGTCCCAACGCCAGTCGGCGCTCGCCACTTCGTCCGCACGGTCAGCGAGCTCTTCCACGCCAGCGGCGAACACGCCTCCGGCACCCACTAAACACATTGAAGCACTTCAATAAAAGCCAGACCGCAACCACGGTTTGGCTTTCTTTCGTCTTGTCTCCGTAGCGACCCGACAATTGGTCTTCTCGATCGCTTCTTGCGTTAGCGAGCATTTCAAACCAACGGAATCGAGGAACCGTCTCTATTTCGTCTATTCGGGAAAAGAGAGCAAGCGTGAGGACGATCCTGCGAACTCTTTCAGTAGATAACTCCACCATGAGGGCATAGCCCGGACAGATGATCAATTAACACAGTTTTCAGGCACCGTAAGGGAATGCTCGCGATATTCCTGCCATAGAGCGTTAACGACGGGGCTGCGAGGGGCTGGTCATGGCTGCATACCACTACGGTAATACCCGGTTCAGATCTTCGATCAGTTCTTTTATCTGTCTGACAAAACCGTTGCGTTGTGTGCGCAAATCCAAGCCGAGAATGGATTTTTCTTCTAATTATTTACTCCCGCCTCTCGTGGCGGACAAATGCATCCTAGTAGAGATGGAACAAGGAGAATTAGAGCGATATGAACATGGTGCCGTCCATTTGATGGATTCGTGTTTTCGTGTAGGGCAAAGTTTTTTGCAGGTAAGTTTTTTTTCAGGAATACTGGGTTGCTTGTCAGGGTGGGGCGTTTTGTCGGCCCAAGTGTCTAGATCGACGAACGATCTCATCGCGACGATGCTTTTGCATGAGGACTATGACTCTTCCCATCGGGGGCATTTCAGCTATCTCTCGAAGGAAAGATCCGACCGGACAGGCGGACACTTGTGGACAGAAAAGAATGTAGAGACTACGGCGGGCAAATTGCGAATGCTCATAGCTGAGGATGGTCAACCGTTGAGCGGAGATCGTGCGGCCGCGGAAAAAGCGCGTTTAGCCGAGATCGTAGCTCACCCCGATGTATTTCAAAACCATGAACAGGCGCGGAAGGACGACGAGCAGCACGCTAAAAAAATGCTCGACCTATTGCCGAAAGCCTTCTTTTTCCTGAACGAGCGCCCGGAAGGCGAGTTTGTCAGAATTGACTTCAAACCCAATCCGGACTATTTGCCTCAGTCCATGGAAGAGAGAGTTTTACACGGAATGACAGGCTCCATGTTGGTGGATCCGCAGCAAGCGAGATTGCACTTGATTGAAGGGCGCCTGTCCCAAGATATGACCATCGGCCTTGGTTTGCTTGCAAGAATTCGTGCAGGCAGCAATTTTTCCACCAAGAGAGAAGCCGTACTTGGAAATGAGTGGAAGACGGCAACAGTCGATACCGATATCGAGGGCAGAGCAGTCTTCTTCAAGTCAATTGGAAAGAAAGAGCACGCAGAGCATGGCGACTTCAAGCCGATTTCAATGAATCTGACAGTGGCACAGGCGGTGGAAATGCTGGAGAAGTAAGCACCCATTGGCTGGTGCCATCAAAGGAGCAGTCAGAGAACGGGTGCCTGGGAATCGAGCGACAGGTTGTAGAGCATTCAATAGACACGGTTGCGAGACTCGAGAAGCCTGTTACGAAGAAAGATTCAGACAAGTGAACCGACGAGCCAACAGAGGCAGAGTAGTGCAACCCTGGGAGCGCTAGCGATGAGAGCAGGGCGCGATTGGATCACTCAGCCATTTCTAAGGCCAAATATAAGGTCTCAAAAGTCGGAATCGGCAGGCTCGATTGGTCGATGCAACTGGAACGTCAGTGGATTCGTGGCTTCTTCCGTAATATTTCGAGGCGCTCGGCATACAGATTCCGTATCCTTCGCTGATGACGTGCCAAATGCCGTCTCCGATGATCGTAAAGCACGCCTCGTCATAAATTTAGGGAGATTCCCAAGCTGGTTCCGCCGTTCCCGTGATGAGCAACGGCCGCTAGCTTTACCGTCAGCCTGAAATCGCGCAGGGAGAACCCGCTTGGGTTTTCTCCCTGCCCCCTCATCCCGATGCCGGCGTTACTTTCTCTCATTCTTGATCATGTCGAAATGTGGTTCTGGAATGAACAAAAAATGACAGTTTCGGGACTTCTTCCAGACAATCAATCGGACTGATTAAATTGAAAATTAATTATCGTAATTCAACGCCAACTAAGAAGAACCTTTCTTAGCACCATATAGATCAACAGCAATCAGGGGCAATGGTACAAGAGACGCCACCGCCGGATACTTCCAATATCGCTACTGGAGAACGGCCGTCACTCGTCTATAAAGTCCTGTTTTTCCTTCTTCTTTCCGGACCTCCAAAATTTCGCTTGAGAGACCCTTCCGAATCGCTCGGATCGGTGATTGACTGGGCCGTAGCGATACAAGTGATCGTGTGGGGCGCGGCGGGTTGCTGGTTATTCCTGGATAGCCCTTACGAATTCGATAGCGGTGAGGTCGGGCGTTCTCGTCGTTCGAGCTTACAGATTCTTACTATAATTCTTCTTTTTCTGTTGACACTTTCAGTACGCGTCTCCGAAGCCCCAGCTTTCTCAGCGTTTAAGGTGTACCAACTCGGTATCACCATTGCGTTCTTGATGCGTTTCACTCGCAGGTTCGGAGTCGAACAGACTTTGAACAACCTATTCCTAGGATGCGGCATTTTAACGCTCGCGGATATCGCGGCCGCCTTTCTGATGCCAGACCTGGTTTTCGTTGAAACGGAACTTGGAGCGACGCGTTTTCGAGGTGACCTTATCGCCCAGACGGGAACTGTTTCCATCATCGGTCTCATTTTATTGCTGACCATCAAAAGTGACTTGCCGTGGAGGAAGCTAATTGCCTGGGGTGCAATCTTTGGCAGTGCTCTCACTTTTTCCTTGATGCGAACGAGCTACATCGTATTATTGGTGGTTCTATTACTTGCCGTTTTCAGACGGCCGGCTATACCTCTTCTTCGAAAGGTGGCTGTTCTAGTTCTTCTAGTTATTCCCTTTGTCGCTGACATATTGATAACCGCTTTGAATGAGGAGCGCAAAGCGGAGGATCTTTTGACGCTTAGCGGGCGTATCGGGCTCTGGGCACATCTATTGGAAACGACAATCGATCGTGGGCCGTGGATGGGATTAGGTTACTTTGCAGCTTCAAGGATTTATGCACCCGAATTCAATGCAGACTTAGGTACCGCCCACTCAGCTTTCATGGAGGTTTACGTAGGTGGCGGACTAGTTAGTCTAATTGTGTTTTTTGGGATATGGATGATTGTGGGTTGGCAAGTACTAAAGCTTTATCTCAGACGTCCGGGAAAAACAGGCTTTGCCATCGTCGGCCTATTTTGCGCGGCGCTATTTCTCAATGGAATTGGCGGAGAGTTGCAGGCCGAGCCGTCAGGCTTCTGTTTCTGGTGCGTCGTCATGTCAGTGATCTTCTTGCCATCTCAAAGTGAGTCCACAATTTCTGAAGAGGTCTCGTCTCTCAATGATATTTATCCGCTGCAAGGTCAAGAAACATAGCGAGCCGCCCAGTTTCGTCACTCAAGCAAGTCTCTTACCAACACATCAGCCTTATATTTGCGAAGAACGTGGACCCACCGCGAACCCGACGTTAAGGGCCCCCGAGATTTTTCGGTTTTTTGCCCTTGATCCAAGGCAGAATCTGAAAGATCGAACAGTCGACGTTCGCGCCTGGCATCACTCTGCCCGCAGAGCAATCATAGGGTCCGTCTTTGTGGCTTTTTGCGCGGGGATGTAGCAAGCGAATACAGCTATGGCGATTACCCCGAGTCCAACCACAGTAAACGTAAGCGGATCAGCCGGACTGACGTTATAGATCAAGCTCGTCAGGACGCGCGCCATGATCAGCGCCAGGACGACACCTATTGTAGTGCCCGTCAAAACCAGCTTTGTAGCTTCTTTGAGAACCAGACGGAGCACATCCGTGCGTTGCGCGCCCAGTGCCATACGAAGTCCGAATTCGGTAGTCCGCTGGCTTACGGAATATGCGATCACGCCATAGGTGCCGATCGCGGCGAGCAGAATTGCCAGAGCGGCGAATAGTCCGACGAGGACGAAGGCGAATCGCGGCGCGGCGACGGATGCATGAGCGATCGAGGGATCGATGCGGCGAACAACTTGGTGCACCGCATCTCCCAGCAACTCGGGACTCCTGTCCACGGAAGATCGGTGCCCATTCCTGAGCTTTCGACGCCCGGGATCGAACGGGCTTCAGTTGTCACAACCGCAAACCCTACCTCAACACCCCATCCTCCAGAGACATCTTTCTCGACTCCCTCGAACGCACACACGTCAAGAGGACGGATCTTGTGTCCCAAGGTCGGCTAGTTCAATGCCTTCGTCAGGCGAATGAGCCCTTGCCGGATCCCAACCTCGTCAAATCCACCAAAGCCGAGGAGCAACGCCTTCGGATCGGGACGTCTCAGGGTCAATCGATCGACGGCAAGAACCTCAACACCCCGGGCTGCCGCCAGCTCTTCGGCCTGTCGTGAGGCCATTCCATTCTTGAGATACCCGATCGTGTAAAGTCCTGCTCTGACGTTAGAGATCTCAAGCAGTCCACCCAGATGTTGCGTGGCCTCTTCGATAAGTATTTCGAGGCGCACCGCATAAAGATTCCGCATCCTTCGCAGATGACGCGCCAAATGCCCATCTACCATGAAGTCGCAAAGGACTGCCTGGTCAAAGGATGAATTTCGAAAATCGGTTCGGTAGCGAAGAGCGACGAAGGGATCTACTAATGGCGCGGGTAATACTACGTAACCCACGCGCAAGGCTGGAAATAACATCTTACTGAACGATCCGATGAATATAACGCTTGAATGATTGTCGAGGCTTTGGAGAGCAGGCACAGGCGCTCCCTCAAACCTATACTCGCTGTCATAGTCGTCTTCAATAACAAAAGCGCCAGCGCGTGAGGCCCAGCTAAGAAGTGCCATCCGTCGCTCAAGCGACATCGTTGCCCCAAGCGGAAACTGATGAGCCGGTGTCACGTACGCGCCCTTGGCATCCGGACAGAGTTTCACACCAGCGGCGACTGACAACCCTTCCTCATCCACTGGTACGCCAACCAGCGCGGCTCCGACATTGTCGAACGCGATTCTGGCTCCGAAATATCCGGGATCTTCCATCCATATCGGATCGCCATTCTTCACGAGCAGCCTTGCCAAAAGATCGAGCGCCTGTTGTATTCCAGAAACGAGAACGATTTGTTCCGCGGTGCATCGAACGCCACGTGACGTGCGCAAATACTCGGCGATTGCATCGCGCAATGGCTGGTACCCGCGCCGATCAGCGTCTTTCTTCACCCATGACCTGAAACAGCGTGCCCGGTTCGCGGCAATACGTCCCCAGACTTCGGATGGGAATTCGTTGATGGCGGGAGCCCCAATCCGAAAGGGACGGATGCCCTCAACAAAAGCCTGATCAATCCAGGGTTGCGATCGTTTATTTGTTGAAATGACGCGGCGAATGTATGCCGGTATCGTGGTTGGTTGGTGGGGTGCACGTGGTACCTGCACACGATTGACTAATGTACCGGATCCGACACGAGAAGTAACATATCCCTCGGCTTGCAAACGCTCCAGCACGCTGACGACTGTGCCGCGGGAGAGGCCATACTGGCTGGCGAAGTCTCGGGATGCTGGCAGTCTAGCTCCTGCCGTGAGCCGGCCGTCAAGAATGGCAGAACGCAGTTCGCCGTAGAGCCAATTGGTCAGGGTCTGATGGCGTAACCGGCTTTTGAGAGTGAGTTCGAACGAGCTAATGGCTTTTGGCATCTCAAATGGTCCAACAGAATTAGCAAAAAATGGCTCTATTTTATGAGCCAATGGTGCCATAGTATCAGTCCTGAAATCTGAGAAGCGCATGCGTCGCCATTGAGCTCTGACTTCTCGCTGAGCGACTGATAGGAGATCAACTGATGAAAATTGGAGTTTGGTTCTACGGCCTGGGCACCGTTCTGACCGGCATTCTGGACATCGCTTGGGGTGCATGCGATGCCTCTCATCAACCCATCAAAGCTCTGGGGATAAGTCTGCCTGCTCAACACATGGTGTCCTACGTCGCTGGCGTCTGGTTAATAGCAGCGGGACTTGCAATTTTGTGGCGCCGCAGCGAAAAGATTGGTGCCGCGGCAGCCGCCATCGCCTACCTGATTTTCGCGACATTTTGGCCGGCTCGCTACTATGCCGGTATTCATACGCTCGGCTGGAGAATCGGCGTCATATTTGGTGTCACTTTCGGGCTCGCTCAACAGTTGATGCTGGTTGCACCGGCAGCAATCGTTTACGTCTACAACACCCCACCCGATTCTCCGTCGCAAAAGAGAGTAGCCATCGCCTCACGCTGGATGCTCGGATTACCTCCCGTCATCTTTGGCTTATTTCACTTCATCGGCCTTCGCGTCTTCGCGAGCATCGTCCCACACTGGATGTCGTTTGGATACTTTTGGGCGGCGCTTACCGGAATAGCCTTCCTTCTGGCAGGATGTGCAATTTGCGCAGGAAAAATGGATGTTTTGGCCCTCAGGCTTCTCGCGTTGATGCTCTTGTTGTTTGAAGGTTTCGTAGAAATACCTCCTATTTTTATCCGTTTGCACAATCAGGGAACATGGGGAGCGGCTGTCTACAATGTGACAGCGATAGGGGCATGCTTGATATTCGCCGAGTTTCTCACAAGCCGCGCAGATCAAAGACGAATCGGCACCGCGGGGAATGTTGCCATGTCACGCCCTGATACTGTGGTCGCGTGATTCAGTCCTATCCTTCTCCTAGCCTCGCGCCACCTCGGCAGCCTGTCAGTCCAGACATCGTTTTCTATCCATACTCCTCTACGCGGGAATATGGTTCTGGAGCGCCCTACTTCCACAATTCCGCTCACCTTTCCATCATGTGCAAGGGAAGTTTTCCAAGTCGTCTCACCGTGAGTGAAGCAACTCCTTTTCTTAGTGGCGGAAAGGATCGAGGAGCGTTAGAAAAGTCTCTGTCGTCCGGCCGAGACTTTCATCGTCAAAGCCTGACTCGCCGATAAGGCAGGCCAGTAAGAGCCAAGCGACCAGCATCCATCAGTGCTTGCTGATCCCTCGCGAGCTCGACCGCTCAACCTCAAGCGCGAGTTACCTAACTGCTTTCGGGCAGATCGCGAGGCAACGTCAGATCGATATGATCGTCCGAGCTTTCACCTCGGGGTCGTCGGCCATTCGGCACTCATTGTCCCAAATCATCGTTCTGTTGGTCTCGGGATCGGTCGGCTGCCACTTCAGGCCGGGTATGCTCGGGTCCGCGGTTGCTGCAAAAGACGCCCAGGCCGCCGCCATATTCTTTGCCAGTACCTGCGCTTCGGGCGTATTGCCGGTCCCTTGTTCGCAACGCTTTGTATTATCGAAGCAGAATTGAAGGTCGGCTGTATGCCACGCGCCCGGTAGGCCATCCAAAATTGGGGTTTGCCAGGTGAAGTAATAAGTAAAGGCCGGCGCTGCATTGAGTTGATGCTTCAATTTGGCCATCTTGACCACGTTGTTGCGCATGCCGAGGCCATTCAATCCCGGGCTGCCGCTGCACATGTAGGACAAGGTCTGAATAGCCTTTTTTGGATAGGCGCTTCTCAAAACCGCGATAATCGCGGATGCTTTATCTTCGCCATAAGCCTTCGAGAGATTTGCATGCCACTCTTCCACAGTCGGCCGGGAGGACATGCGATTGCCTTCTTCTGACACTGAGCCGATCAGTATCGCCACGTTCTTAGATATCTCCGGTGCGGCATCGAAGAAAGAACGCATATTGATCACCTTGCCGTCCACGCATGGCGACCAACCCACACGTGGGATTCCAGGCGCTCCAGGGCCCATCATGGGTGGCCCTGCTGGATTGATCTTGGCAGCGGCCGCATTGCCAGCTGCTAACAACTTGGCCCACTCCATCTTCTGTAAGGATCCGATGTCGTTTGGAGCCAGTCCGAGATCTTTCATGAGTTGGCGAGCAAGCTCTCTCTGTTGCTCCTTGCTGGGGATGTTGCCACCTCCACCCGATTGTGCGGCTGCGCGATGAAAGAGGTTCGCTGCGGAAGTCATACCCATGAGGGTCGTCACTTTTGATCCGCCGCCCGATTGGCCGTAAATCATGACCCGATCCGGATCGCCCCCAAAGTTCTCAATATTGTCTTTAACCCAGCGCAATGCCACTACGAGATCGGTCATGCCCACGTTTGCGGAGTCTTCGTAAGCTGATCCGCCAATTTCCGACGCATCGAGAAAACCGAGGACGTTAAGACGATGGTTGACCGAAACCTGTACCACATCATGATGGCGCGCCATCTGAGCACCTTCATGCGAGGGCAGTTCGTAAGAAGATCCGAAACTGTATCCTCCGCCGTGGATGTAAAACATCACCGGGCGCTTGCCGCTCAGGCTCGATGTCCAGATATTCAGCTTGAGCATGTCTTCGCTTTGCCAGCCGTCGTCCCAGTCCTGGATGAAAGTCTGTTCAATGCTGGTCCAGGGGTGCAGGGTCTGAGGGCAGTTTGCTCCATAGACCAGAGCCGGATAATCGTCCGTCCACGGTTCAGGCGGTTTGGCCGGAAGCCAGCGATTCTCTCCGGCCGTGGTGCGACCATAAGGAATGCCCTTGAATGTGAAAACCCCGCCATCGAGAAATCCACGCACTTTGCCATACTGTGTCTTCGCGATGGCAGAGCGTGGCGTCGAGCAGTTGCCGGGCTCCTGATGGGCTGCAGTCTTGACTCTGTCAGAAGCAAGTGCGGACTTACTCGCGACAACGCTGACTCCCGCTGTTGCAGAAAGAAAGAGAGCCTCTCGGCGGGTGAGAATTGTGCGATCGGCAGATTTCGACATTATTCGTATTCCTTTCTTGCGCTTTGTGCGGCTACCTTCAATAAACGTGTTGAACGTGAGCGCCCTGACTTCTCTCTTCCACGCTATTCTGGCAACGCGTACTGGCCGTCAATGTGGAAGTGGCCACTCAGGTTAGGCGCTGCTGTGTCCGGCTGGCCACCACCGATGCTTAGCGTGTAGTCACCCTGGGCAATGATCGGATTACCATTTTCAGTCACCATGACCAGATCACGTGGCTTCAATTCAAAATGAACCCTTTGGTTTGCGCCGGGTTCAAGATGCACGCGTTGAAACCCACGAAGAGCGATCCGTGGCGCGCCTTTTTCTGAAGGAAATCTGAGATAGAGTTGCACAACTTCGTCTCCGGGAAGCTTGCCGGCGTTGGTCACCGTGACATCAGCGCTGACTGCCTCTCCCGCCTTGAAAGACTGAGCCGGAATGCTCAATTGGCTGTAATCAAATTTCGTATAGCTGAGCCCAAAACCGAAGGGATAAAGCGGCTTACCTTCAAAATATCGATATGTCCGGTTTGCCATTCCGTAATCTTCGAAGTTCGGCAACTGGTCCAC
>Ga0206901_1008_pt1 | contig 58350 bp, 41 predicted proteins | sample Alteio_BWOrgHeat_47_FD_152936 | JGI IMG/M metagenome (GOLD analysis project Ga0206901, IMG submission 152936) | Enriched cells from forest soil in Barre Woods Harvard Forest LTER site, Petersham, Massachusetts, United States -... | ecosystem: Environmental > Terrestrial > Soil > Temperate forest >...
CAGATCGAAGGTTGGGGTCTCAGCTCCTTCGAGCCTGAAGGTGTTGCGGATGGTAGACTCGTAGCGGGCAGCGGCGACTTCGGGTTCAAGTTCGCCTTCCATTCGATGAACTCGTTGGGCTGGCAGAGGCACCTTGGAGAGCAAAGCCTCGTTGGTCATGCGGTAGTTCGACTCGGCGTTGTCGGGTGGGACACACCGCTCGTCAACCCAGTAGAGCTCGACCTTGTCCCATGGGACTTGGGTTAGAAAGGGCTCGGCTGGATTCGCCAGAAGCGCGAACATCGTCTTTGGAGTCGTGCCACCGGAGATAGCGATGCGTGCGATGCCGCGTTCGGTTGCCGCTGTGGCGGCAGTCTGGGTGAAGAGTTGTGCTCCGGCTCGGGCAGTGTCAGCGGGAGTTGGCAGTACGCTGTAGGCAACGGTGACTGGGCGAGGCATGATGTCCTGTTCGTTCAGAGAAATTTTAAAGTTTGCGCCACTTACGTCCGTCGCTCTTCATCATAGCGTCGGCGGCCGCTGGTCCCCAGGTTCCGGCAGCGTAGTTGGGAAGATCGCGGATGGGATCGTTCACCCAGGCTTTCAGGATCGGAGTCATCAACGCCCACGTTGCCTCGACACCGTCGCGATGCGCAAACAGAGTGGCGTCGCCGAACATTGCGTCGAGCAGCAAGCGCTCATACCCGTTGGCCGACGAACTGCCGAAGGCCTGCGCGTAGCTGAAGTCCATGTTGACCTTGCTGATGGTCATGGTCGGACCCGGGACCTTCGCGCCAAACTGCAGCGTGATGCCTTCGTCCGGCTGAATGCGAATAGAGAGCACGTTTGGGCGAATGCCTTCACCACCTTTGCCGTGCGCGTCTTTGAAGAGCAGCAGCGGCGGAAGTTTAAATTGAATGCTGATCTCTGTGACACGTCGTGGGAGACGTTTGCCCGCGCGAATGTAAAACGGGACGCCGGCCCAACGCCAGTTTTCAATCTCGAGGCGAAGCGCGGCATAAGTTTCGGTCTGCGATCGGGGATGAACACGGTCTTCCTGACGATAACCGACGACTTGTTTGCCATCGACAACGCCTGGGCCATATTGCCCACGGACAGTGTCGGCAGGGTGGATTGGCTGAACAGCCTTCCATACCTTCACTTTTTCTGCGCGCACGGCGTCGGCTGCGAACGACACCGGCGGTTCCATAGCGACGAAGCTGAGGAGTTCCATGACATGGTTCTGCACAACGTCGCGGAGTGCGCCTGCCGTCTCGTAAAACGGGCCACGGCCTTCGATGCCGATACTCTCGGCCGCGGTGATCTCGACGTGGTCGATGTAGTTGCGGTTCCAGACGTTCTCGAAGATGCCGTTGGCGAAACGGAAGACGAGGATGTTCTGTACGGTTTCCTTGCCGAGGTAATGATCGATGCGGAAGACCTGGTCTTCGTTGAAGACCTTGTTCACCTCGTCGTTGAGCGCGCGAGCGGATTCGAGGTCGTGCCCGAAGGGTTTTTCAATGATGATGCGGACCCAGTTTTTACCGTCGCCGCAGTCGGCGGGACGGGCCATGCAGTGGCTACCGAGATATTTGATGATGTCAGAGAAGTACTCTGGCGCGGTCGCTAGATAAAAGAGGCGATTACCCTGCGTCCCGTACTTCGTGTCGAGGGTGGCGAGCATGTCTTTGAGTGCGTCGTAGCCAGACTCATCGTCGAAGTTCATCGCATGGTAGTGAACCCGGCTGACGAAGGGATCAAGCTTGGCGTCGTCCTTGTCAACTCCACCCCCACTGACAATGCCGTCTTTCATGTCAGCAGCAAAGGTCTGCTCGAGCGGACGGCGCGCCACGCCGACCACTGCGAAATCCTTCGGCAGCAAGCCCGATTGTTCGAGGTGATAGAGCGCGGGAAGAAGCTTGCGCTTGGTGAGATCGCCCGAGGCTCCAAAGATGACGACAATACAGGGATCGGGCGTTCGCTCAGGTTGAACAACAGCGGGCGGCGCGATCAATTCGGCGGTTGACATGGTCTTTACTCCTGCTTTGAGGTTCCCGGCATTCTCTACGGCTAAGATTGCAGTTTCTTTACATCGTGACCGCCGAAAGCTCCGCGCATAATGGAGATCATTCGATCGGTAAAGTTGTTTTCTTCTCGCGAACGCAAACGGCGGATGAGCGATTCTGTAATGACAGGCGCGGAGATGTTGAGATCGATGGCCTCGGTTACAGTCCAGCGGCCCTCTCCTGAGTCGGGAACGAAAGCCTTGAGGCCGGTGAGTTTAGGGTTCTTGGAGAGAGCGTCGGCTGTAAGGTCGAGCAGCCAGGAACGCACAACCGACCCCTTCTGCCAGATCCGCGAGATCTGCGGCAGATCGAGATTGAGCGGCGTCTTCGCGTGCAGGATAGAAAAGCCTTCCGCGTAAGCCTGCATCATGCCGTACTCGATGCCGTTGTGCACCATCTTGACGAAGTGGCCGGCGCCCGATGGCCCGACGTGTCCCCAACCCTGGTCTTTCGCAGGCGCGAGGGTTTCGAAGATTGGGCGGAGACGCTCGACGGGTTCCCTATCGCCACCGATCATGAGACTGTAACCCTCTTTCAGGCCCCAGACTCCGCCGGAAGTTCCGCAATCGATGAAATGGAAACCTTTGTTCGCGGTTTCGGCATGGCGGCGCTGCGTATCCTTGTAGTTGGAGTTGCCGCCGTCGATGAAGGTGTCGCCCTTTTTCATCAAAGGCTCGAGTTTGGCGATGGTCTCGTCGACGGGATCTCCGGAAGGAACCATAATCCAGATAGCGCGCGGTGCCGCAAGATTTTTTATTAGGTCTTCGAGAGAATCGACGCCGAGCGATCCGGCTTTGGTCAGTTTTGCGGTTGCGTCTTTGTTGAAGTCAAAGCCGACGACCTTGTGGCCGGCGAGGCGCAAACGCTCGGCCATGTTGAAGCCCATTTTGCCGAGCCCAATAATTCCTAGTTCCATGATGTTTCCTTTCCTGTCCTGCTCGATGTGCGAGGTTTCCTGTGTGGGTTTACTTCGCCTCGGGAAAATCAGCGCCTACGGTGACCTTCTCCCAGTCGGCGATCTCTTTCTGCCAGTTGTCGAGCTTGCCGCGAAACCTAGTGAGGGCTGAGACGCCAAGCAACAAATGAAGTGGTGGATTGGAAGATTCTACGACGGCGATCATGGCCTCGACGGCACGTTGCGGGTCGCCGCGCTGCTTGCCGTCATTTTCAGCGAAATACTTACGCATGTTGCCTGCAGTGTTGTCGTAGTCGGCGATGCGTTTTTTGGCGAGCACGCCGGAGCGGCCAAGGAAGTCTGTGCGGAACGGACCGGGCTCGATGAGGGTGACATGAATGCCCAGAGGTGCGAGTTCCGCAGCGAGAGCCTCCGAAAGACCTTCGACTGCGAACTTCGATGCGTTGTAGATGCCAATTCCCTGACCGCCGATGAGGCCACCAATGGAAGATAGATTCAGGATGTGACCGCTACGTTGTTTGCGGAACTGCGGAAGAAGCGCGCGAGTGACTCGGAGAAGGCCGAAGAGATTTGTCTCGAACATCGGCATCTCTTCCGCTTCGGAGACTTCCTCGATAGCGCCGGCAACACCATAGCCCGCATTATTGACGAGAACATCGACGTGGCCGAATTGGGCGATCGCCTGGGTTGCGGCAGAGTCGACTTGACCGGGATCGGTTACGTCGAGAGTGAGAGCCTTCGCTCTCTGCGGATATTTTTTTTCGAGGTCGGCTACCTTGTCGATATTACGAGCGGTAGCAATGACTCTCCCGCCAGACTCTAAGACTTGCACAGCGAGAAGACGACCGAAGCCTGTGGAGCCTCCAGTGATGAACCAAACTTTGTCGATTTGTGGAGTATTGGTCGTATGAGCCATATGTATTATGAGACGCGGCGCATGAATGAAGCGATGCAGGATTGCCGTTACGGCCGATGTTCGGTCACGCCGTCCTCTCCGGCTACCAGCGCCAAGGTCGCCATACCCAGGAAAAGTCCATGTTCTACAACACCTACGATTCCACGAATCTCCGCGGCTAAAACCTCGGGATCCTCGATACTTCCACAGGCGCAGTCAAGAATGTAATTGTTTTCGTCCGTTAAAAAAGTGCCGTCACCGTTCTTTGCTTTTCGGAGCATTGGATTCAGTTCCAGTACGGCCAGCTTTGGTTCTACAATCGGGAGCGCCATCTTGACGACTTCGACAGGCAGAGGAAACTTGCCGAGGCGTTTGACAAGTTTGGTTGAGTCCACCACGACGAGAAATTCATCTGCTGCACTGGCTACGATTTTTTCCCGCAGCAGCGCGCCGCCGCCGCCTTTGATCAATGCGAGATCGGGACCGACCTCATCGGCACCATCGACGTACAGATCCAACTCCGGCAGTTCATCGAGTGTTGTCACTTTCATACCCAGAGACAGACCGAGATCGTGGCTAGCATCGCTTGAGGCCACACAACGAATCTTCAGGCCCTGCTTAACGCGGACGGCCAGTTCGCGGATAAACATGGTTGCCGTCGTGCCGGTGCCCAGGCCGACCGCCATTCCATCCTTGACGAACTCAACCGCACGTTTCGCGACCAGCAGCTTCGCCTCGTCCTGCGTCATCTGCGTCCCCTGCGTCAATCGGTTTCGTGAGTGTGCTGTCCGTAGGCGCCGCCTGACACAAAACCGCGGCGCAATCGATTGCTGGCATTACCTCTACTTCTTTACTAACTTCTTTGCGTGCTCCACCGTATTCGCGACGTTGATACCGAGCTTGTCGAGTGCGATTGGGCCCGGGGCCGATGCGCCGAAGCGATCGATGCCGATCACTCCGCCGTTGTGGCCGATGTACTTATACCAGCCCATCGTTGCACCAGCTTCAATCGCGAGCTTCGGCGTGGTTTCAGGCAGCAGGTCGGATTTGTAGTTGTCGTCCTGCTCATCGTAGATCTTGAAGCTGGGCATCGAGACGACAGTTGCGTTGATGCCTCCAGTCTTCAGCTCATCTGCTGCTTTGAGCGCAACCGAAACCTCAGAGCCCGTGGCGATGAGGATGATGTCCTTGCCGTACGAGAGCAACTCATAGGCGCCTTTCTTCGCGCCTGCCTGCGCCTTCGATGCATCGAGCACGGGAAGGTCCTGCCGGGAGAGAGCCATAAAACTAGCGCTCTTGCGCTCAAGCGCCATTTGCCAGCACGCCGCCGTCTCGTTCGCGTCCGCGGGACGGAAGTCCGTCAGATGCGGCATCATGCGAAGACTCATCAACTGTTCAATGGGTTGGTGCGTAGGACCATCTTCGCCGAGACCGACGGAGTCGTGTGTGAAGACAAACAGTGAGTGCACACCCATCAGCGCGGCGAGGCGAATGGCTGGCCGGCAGTAGTCCGAGAAGACGAAGAAGGTTGAGCCGAACGGAATCAGCCCGCCATGTGCAGCCATCCCGTTGACCATCGCCATCATGCCGAACTCGCGCACGCCGAAGTAGACGTTTCGACCTTTGGGATCGACGTGAAAACTTGGCGAATCTTTAAAGATGGTCTTAGTAGAGGTCGTCAGGTCAGCTGCACCACCGAAGAGTTCCGGGACTACGTTCTCAATCGCCTGCATGACAGTCTGGCCTGCATTGCGGGTTGCGATTGGCTTTTCTGTGGGGAAGGTGGGGATCTTTTTCTCCCATCCGTCAGCGAGTTTGCCAGAAACGACGCGCTCGAACTCGGCCGCGGGCTCCGGATAGGCCTTTTTGTACTGTTCGAACCTCTCCGCCCATTCCGCGTGGGCTTTCTTGCCTCGCGGCTTGGCCGTCGCCCAGTTTGCAGCGGCTTCTTCGGGAACGTAGAAGGACTTGTCTTCGGGCCAACCCAGATTTTTCTTGGTCGCTTTGACGGCTTCGGCTCCAAGCGCTTCGCCATGCGCTTTGTTTGTGCCGGCCTTGGGGCTGCCGTAGCCGATAATAGTGCGAACGCGGATAAGCGAAGGGCGCGTTGTCTCTGCTTTTGCTGCGAGGATGGCCTTTTCGATTGCGACGAGGTCATTGCCGTCAGCGACGTGCTGCACGTGCCAGTGATAGGCCTCGAATCGTTTCGTTACATCTTCGGTGTAGGAGAGCTCGGTGGGACCATCGAGCGAGATAAGGTTGTCGTCGTAGAGCACGATCAGCTTGCCGAGACCGAGGGTTCCTGCAAGCGACGCAGTCTCATGCGAGATTCCTTCCATCAGGTCGCCATCGCCGCACAGAACGTAGGTGTGGTGATCGACGATCTTATACTCGTCGCGGTTATAAACAGCCGCGAGGTGTTTTTCTGCAGTGGCAATTCCTACTGCCATACCGAATCCCTGACCGAGCGGGCCGGTTGTCACTTCAACTCCAGGAGCTTCGCCGTACTCGGGATGCCCGGGCGTGTGCGAACCGTACTGGCGAAACTGCTGGAGCTGCGACATCGGCAGGTCGTAACCAGTGAGATTCAAAACGCCGTAGAGCAGCGCGGAGGCGTGACCGTTCGAGAGGATAAAACGGTCGCGGTCTATCCACTTCGGGTCGGCGGGATCATGTTTCATTAGCTTGTGGTAGAGCAGATATGCAATCGGGGCGCAGCCGAGAGGGGCGCCGGGGTGACCGGAATTGGCTTTCTGAACGGCATCGACGGCGAGAAAGCGGAGAGTGTTGATCGAAAGCTGGTCGAGTTCGTTGTTCTTGGAATCCTTCTGGTCGCTCATTCTTTTCCTTTGCTCGATAAGGAGACTCGCATGCGTCGGGCGACGCTGAATCTCGAACTTGGTGGAGTCGGTTTTATCTATGGCCTTTACGACAGTGTACAAGCCCTGCGCGAGTTACCGCATCTGTGTACTTGAGGAGGCGCATCGTTACTCTTTCTTCGATGCAGGAGACGACAGAATGGACACCTCAATGTCCCTCCCCAGCCAGCGTTCCTGTTCGTTCTGTCCCGGCCAGGCGAGAGTAAATAGGATGGACCCGACCTGATCCGGAGTGGTTGGAATATCGACAAAGGAGCCAGGATAGCCTACCGAGTGCGCCTCCTTTGCGAGTGTGGTGTTCCAGTTGTCGAACGTGTAGATGATACGGAAATGCTGGCGGTCGACGATGCGCAGCGTGTGTCCCGAGAAGATGGACGAGACGGGCCGGGTGACCTCAAAGACCTCGACGTGATTGGTAAAGGTTCGTTTGTCTTTGGGAACGGCATAACGCGACTCGACGACCGGGATGCGATCGAAGACGCTGCCATCGGAGGCGGAGCGTAGCAGCTTCAGATACTCCGAATGCGCCCAGACGAGCGGCTGCGCGGACCCAGCAGGCTTGCCGATGTACATTCCCTTCGATGGAATGTCCGAGTAGTCCCAAATCTGCTCCGGAAGCATTCCTCCGAGAGAACTGAAAAGTTCCATCGCCTTGATTAGGGCGGTGTACGGATTGCCGGCGGAGAGTTCGTAGTGGGCTCGCTCGCCCGTGAGGAGAGGCCATGCGCGGCCCTGCCCCGAGCCGTCATACGGACCGCCATCCTTCTTTTGCCCGTAGCCGTCATGGTTATAGCGACGCCAGCAGTCGCCGTAGGGCGTCTCGATCTTCAATGTGTGGTCGATGACCTTGAGCGAATCGATGATGAGTGGGTCGTCGGCGCGACGGACGCCATAACGAACCAATTCGAGAAATCCCGCGTCGACGACCTGTCGCGCCTCGAAGTCACACTTCTCGCCAGGCTCGCGGTTGTTGATGTGAATCCATCCGTCGGGCAGGTCAGGATTGTAGAAGGGCTCGCCCTTGGCCGGGGGGTTGATGCGTACATAGTGGTATTTGACTTCAGGGAACAGCACGCCGTCCCTGGTCGTCGTCCATTCGTCGAGGTGCGATTCGATCCAGTCCGCGTAGGTTTCGAGATAACTGCCCAGCTCGGAGGATTGTCGCGCTCGCGCGATGTCGGCGGCACAGACCAGAGCCGAAATCACTGCTGCGAGCGTAGAAGGCGAGTATCCTGCCGTCTCCTCCCATCGCTCCTGTTGCGTAACCGGCGCGTAGCGGACGAGAAACGCAGCGGCTCGCTCGACGAACGGGAAGATGTCAAATTCACCAAGCCCGTTTGCCTTCCAGAGACGCCATGCCAGGATGATGGGGAAGGCGACTTCGTCGAGTTGAATGCCGGTCCAGTAAGGTGTTCCGTCAATCCAGAAGTTTTGCGCGAAGCTGCCATCCGGCTGCTGCGTGCAAGCGAGATAGACGAGGGCGCGCATTGCCGTATCGGTGCGTCCACACGCCAGTAGAGCCGTTGCGGTCTGCACCATATCGCGCGTCCATACGAGGTGGTAGCCGCCAAGATCGGTGTCCCCCTTCGAGTTCCCCCACGGAATGGATGCGGACGCGATGAACGCCCCGGAGTAGGTCTTGTCCTCGTGCGTTAGCAGCACATTGTGACTGATGCGCATGAGCTTGCCCCCATCCTTGGACACGGAGGATAGCCGCGGCGGTGAGATTGAACGTGTCCATTGGAGAAGAAAACGCCTCTGGTGCTCGATGTACGGGGTTGAAAGGGTCTGCATCATCTGGGCGATGGCCGAGTGGCTTCCATCTCCGAAAGAGATTGCGATCGTGAATTCGCGGTGAAGTGCGACGTCGATCTCACCCATGACGGCTATGTTCCCATTGAGCGCCTGGCCAAACTGCCAGGTCATCTTCATGTCCTTGCAGAGATCCTGATATCCATCGCTAGTGCCAACGTAGCCACAGGAGGAGCGGCTAAATCCACAGTCTGCGCCCATGGCGAGCATCGTCTTGCCCTTCCATGCAAGCAGGCACCGCTTTCCGGCTACATCAATCGAGCGAGCGGAGTTACCAGCACCTCCGCCGTCGAGGTGCGGAGCCAACAGCGCGTAGCACTTCAACCGCGAAAGAATGGCCTCATCGCCACCAATCTTGACGTTCATCAGCACGACCGGATGATGTGGGTCACTGATGAACTCCTTGGTGACCGTATAACGCGCTTTGAGATCGCTGGCGGTAACGCGTACAGCCGGAGCGCTGCTATCGATGTAATGAAAGTCGTAGTCGAGGTCGCGCTTTTCTTCGTGGAAGAACGTCTCGCCATCGCTGAACAGCAGTTCCATATCACGCGTCTGCGGCCGGTCGATGGTGGGATAGTAGATCTCGTTCAAGGTGCCGTGTGAGATGGTGAACCAAACGCGGCTGGAGGCAGCGTAGGCGGTCGACACCGCATCCTTTTCGCTCGAGGTCCAGCGTGGTTCCACACCCGGAGCCCCGAAGGCGGGGCCGTCATCCTCAAGCCACCGGTAGGTGGCGCTTAAATCACTCATGGCCTCCATTAGAGCGCAAATTTTCGCGAATGGTTACAATTCCATGTAAACGAAGGATGAACGCGGCGCGGCGCCCGATTTTCGGACAGCGCAATCGCTGAGTGCATCGCGCTAACCCCACGCAGCATCGAAGTAAGTTGCCGGTCAGGACGCTCCTGGCTGACACAATTGAACGACGACAGGAGAAATTCCGTGGCCTACGAACTACCCCCTTTGCCCTATGACTACGCGGCACTCGAGCCCCACATTGACGAAGCAACCATGAAGCTTCACCACGACAAGCACCACCAGACCTACGTCACGAATCTCAACGGCGCGGTCGAGAAGCATCCCGAACTTGGCAACAAGTCCCCTGAAGAACTCATCAAGGACCTCGCCGGCATCCCAGAAGATGTGCGCAAAGTTGTGCAGAATAACGGCGGCGGACACGTCAATCACACGATGTTCTGGCAGATCATGAAGCCCAAAGGCGGCGGCGAGCCCTCCGGCGATATTGCCCAACAGATCAAAGCCGACTTTGGGAACTTTGAAGATTTCAAGAAGCAGTTCAACGAGACTACGGCGAAGCAGTTCGGCTCAGGCTGGGGCTGGCTGATCTTTAAGGGCGGTAAGCTCTCGATCGTCACTACGGCGAATCAGGATAATCCGATTTCGCTGGGCAGCTACCCGATCCTTGGCAACGATGTCTGGGAGCATGCTTACTACCTGAAGTATCAAAACAAGCGGCCTGACTACCTTGCAGCATGGTGGAACACCGTGAACTGGGATGAGGTCAATAAGCGTTTTGCTAATGCTAAGAGCTACAAGTAATTCCAGTGCGTCTTAAACAGAAAGGGAGCTGCAGTGTGGAGCTCCCTTTCTGGTGTGACTTAGCCTAGGTTATTCGCTGGAACCCTTGCGCGGACGCTTGTTGGCCTGAAGTACTTTCTTGCGGAGGCGAAGGTTCTTCGGGGTAACCTCAACAAGTTCGTCATCGGCAATGAACTCGATACATTGCTCAAGCGTGAGCTGCTTGTAAGGAACCAGGCGAACTGCGTCGTCGGAGCCCGAGGCGCGCATGTTGGAGAGCTTCTTCTCGCGGACGCAGTTGACGTCAAGATCGTTATCGCGTGAGTGCTCGCCGATGACCATTCCCTCGTAGACGTCGATGCCATCGGGAACGAAGAGAATGCCACGATCCTGCAAACCTTCAAGCGCGTAGGCAGTCGTAGTTCCCTGACGGTCGGAGATGAGAGCGCCAGTGGCTCGTTGCGGAATCTCACCCTGATACGCCACATAGCCGTCGACGATCGAGTTCATGATGATGGTTCCACGAGTTTCAGTGAGCATTTCCGACCGCAGACCGATCAGACCGCGACTTGGAACCCGAAACTCCATGCGGACGCGGCCGGAGCCGTGATTGGTCATCTTGGTCATCTCACCTTTGCGCGGTCCAAGGCGCTCGATAACCGTACCAACAAAATTCTCCGGCACGTCGATGTAGAGGTGCTCGACCGGCTCCATCAACTCTCCGTCGACGCGTTTCGTGACGATCTCAGGACGGCCTACCATCAGCTCGAAGCCCTCGCGACGCATCATCTCAATGAGGATGCCGAGTTGCAGTTCGCCGCGGCCAAGAACCTTGAAGGCATCGGGCGAGCCAGTCTCTTCCATCTTGAGCGAGACATTGGTGAGCAATTCCTTGTCGAGACGGTCGCGGAGGTTGCGCGAGGTAACGAACTTCCCCTCACGGCCAGCGAAGGGCCCGTTGTTAACATTGAATTGAATCGCGATCGTCGGCTCGTCGATGGTGATGGGAGGAAGCGGCTTCGGATTTTCAACATCGCAGAAGCTCTCGCCGATGGTGATGCCAGGAATGCCAGCGATGGCCACGATATCTCCGATCTGCGTCTCTTCAATGTCTGTACGCTTGAGGCCGGAAAAGCTGAAGAGCTTGGTGATCTTGTACTTGGCGAAGGTGCCATCGAGACGCGCGACGTTATACTCCTGGCCGGTGCGCATGGTGCCGTTGAATACACGGCCAATCGCGAGACGGCCGAGATAATCGGAGTAGTCGAGGTTGGTAACGAGAATCTGCACGGGGCCTTCAGGCTCGCCCTTAGCTACGGGGATCGTAGTGATGATCTGTTCGAAGAGCGGCTGAAGGTCGGTACCGGGAACTGCAGGATCGGTCGTCGCAGTGCCGAGTTTGCCGTTGGTATAGAGGACCGGGAAGTCGAGGACGGACTCGTCAGCGTCAAGGTCGATGAAAAGATCGTAGACTTCGTTCAGGACTTCCTGCGGACGTGCGTCGGGGCGGTCGATCTTGTTGATAACGACCATTGGCGTGAGTCCGGCTTCGAGCGCCTTCGAGAGAACATAGCGTGTTTGCGGCAGAGGGCCTTCGGAAGCGTCGACGAGAAGAACGACACCGTCGACCATCTTCAGCGCACGCTCGACTTCACCGCCGAAGTCCGCGTGGCCGGGGGTGTCGACGATGTTTATCTTATTGTCGTGATAGTAGAGAGCCGTGTTTTTGGCCAGAATCGTGATGCCCCGCTCGCGCTCGAGGTCGTTCGAGTCCATGACGCGCTCGGCGACGGCCTCATTCGAGCGGAAGGTGCCGCTCTGACGAAGCATCGCGTCGACGAGTGTGGTCTTGCCATGATCGACGTGGGCGATGATGGCGATATTAAAGATGGGCTTAACGGCGACTGCGGTTGAGTTACTCACTGCGTTGGATGTCCTGTTCTGTGCGCCTGGATATGGCTATTTGGGGAAAGTGGGCACCTGAACTAGTTTATCGCAGTTGGCTATCCCCTGTATTGACGTCACGTTATTTTGATCAATCGTGAAAGTCGCATTTAAGAGACGAAGAGGGTGGCCGAAGCCACCCTCTTCGATGATGCAATTGAGTTAGAAGGAGTACTTCAGGAAAAACCGAATACTGCGGTTTCCTGTAGCGGTGGGTGGGAGATAGTTGAAAGTTCCCTGGGTGTAGCCAGCAGCGACGGGCTGGTTGCTTGTCGACTGAAGAAGCAGATTTGGAATACCAGTATTCGCATGGTTGAGGAAGTTGAACATCTCCGCACGGAAATCGACGGAGTGGCTCTCGTGGATGGGGAAGTTACGCTGAATCGAGATATCGTTCTGGAGAACGCCCGGAGTATAGCCCGTGTTGCGGCTGATTGTTGTGTTCTGGGTGTTTTTCGCACCCATGTAGAAGTGGACCTGGTCGAGCGTAACAACGTGACAGAACTGGTCGTTCGCCCCGGTTGAAGGATTCTTTGCAAGACCATTCGCTACATAGGTGCCATCGCAATAAACGTTCGGTGAGGAGCCGGGAGCTGTCGGATATCCGTCGATCTGACGTACTGCGAAGCTGTTGTAGGGTGCATTCTTGTTTGCAAGGACGGGACGGTCGTTGACGATGCCATCACCGTTCTGATCCTGATTGGTCTGCAGGTTCATCACGCTGCCGGTCTGGAAGGAGACGATTCCGCTGAGTTGGAAACCGTTGACAACGTACCCAGCAATTTTCATCGCGCCATCGGCGTGCCACTTGGGAATGGCATAGACGAAGGACAGGACGGCACGCTGCTTATGGTCGAAGGCGGAGGGGCCCCAATCCTGTCCACGGCGACCGCCAAGAGCGGGTTCAATCTGCGGATAGGCAGAATAATTTCCAGATGAGTATTCCTCTGAGGTATTGTCCAGCGACTTAGAGTAGGTGTAGCCGATGCGGGCCTGAGCTCCGGAACGGTACTTGCGCTCAAGCTCGAGGGTACCCGAGTTGTAGCTGCCGTCGCCAGAGTTGTCGTGAACGGAGATGGGACCACGCGTCGGAGCGACAACACGCTGTGTTGTGGAGCCAGGTACCAGCGGATTGATATAGGTCAACGAATAGAGGTGTTCAGATCGAGAACCGATGTATCCAGCAGTGAGGCTCATCGCCCAGGGAAGAGCGCGTTCGACGGCAAGGTTGTATTGATAGGTAAGAGGATTTCGGAGATTGGGAACCGTGGAGGTAACAGAGTTCGTGGGTGCGGGATTTGGGTTGAGAGTGGCAAACTGGGTCGACCAGGCAGCCGTTCCACGCCCTGTGTTCACACCATTTACGGTTGGCGCGGAAGCATTCGGGGCGCTGGCCTGGATGTTATCGGCGACGTTGGTAAAGACGTTGTCATAGAAGATTCCGAGTGCTCCACGGATCACAGTCTTGTTGCTGGCTCCGGGAGTGTAGGCAAAGCCGATGCGAGGACCGAAGTTCTTGTAGTTCGGCTTGACCGGAACGCGGCAGGAAACCGCCGAGGTTGTCGGGAAGCACGCCAGATTGTTGAGATCGACAGCCGGGTAGGCAATGTAGTTGAAGGGTGCGCCGTAATATTCATAACGCAGACCAAGGTCAACAGCCAGGCTTGGCGTTGCCTTCCAGTGGTCCTGGAAATAATAGGCTTGGTTGGTAAGCGTCGGCCGAGCGATGTTGTTGCCGAAGTTCTTAGTCAGCGTAGCCGAGCTTGTTCCGGAGAAGTCATCCATGAAATTACCCAGCGAACTGTAGGCACTGGAGAGCTGGTAACTGAAAGAACCGTAGAAGACAAAAGGAACCGCATCGCGAACCCTAACCTGGGCGATGTCAAACCCGGCCTTCATGGAATGGCTGCCCTTGGTAATGCTAAGGGCATCCTGGAGTTGATAGGTGTTATGGAAACGCCCTTGAGGGATATTCGTTGGAATGCCCCAACCCTGAACACCGTTGATGGTCACAGTTGGCCCTGTCGCCAGCGGATTGGACAACGTATCGGGGCGCAAGCCGAAAGAAAAACCGATCCGGCCATACGACATACGCAGTTCGTTCAACATGTGCGAGTTGAAGATGTGATTTTCCGTAATGCCCGCGTTGTAAGCCGTGCCGGACTGATTCGTATCGAAGAGAGGAAGCTGAGAGGGGAAGTTTCCGGTATCCGTCGGTGTGAGATATGGGGAGCGGATAAAGCGGAACTGAACCTTATCGTTGCTGAGAGCCTGCCAGTCAACCTTGGTAACGAATTCGTTGCTGTTGGTCAGATTCCCAATGATGCGTTGGTTGCCACCATAAGCGACGGTGCCGCGATCGACGCCGGTGACCGGGTCGGGTCCGAGTGCTACGTTGCGGAGAGAAGAGGGAAACTTACCGCTGGCAGCGTCAAACCCTGTGAATCCGCCATAGGCCTGCAGCAGTTTGGCGATCTGCGGATTCGATTTGTATTGGTTCAGAGTCGCATAGCCAGCGGTCGTTGGCACAATCAGCGTGCTGAGCACCGAGCTCGAACGGAAGTGATCGAATTGCTGAGAGACGAAGAAGAAGAGCTTGTCGTGCAGAACAGGTCCGCCGAAGCGATATCCGTAGATGTTCTCGCGGGTCTTCGCCTTGACTCCTTTGTTGTAGGTGGTCTGGTGGTTCGTTGCGTTCAGGGAAGAATTAAAAAGGCGATCCCAAACGGCGCCATGAAAAGTGTTGGTGCCGCTCTTGTAGACGAGGTTGGAAACGTTACCGCCGCGACCGAACTCTGAAGAAGAGCCGCTCAACAGGAAGGTTACAGACTCAAGCGCTTCCTGATTTTCGGGCTGAAGCCCCTGACCCTCTATGCCGGCATCGTTATCGTCCTGGCCTTCAATGAGGAAGTTGTTTTCGCGGGGGCGGCTGCCATTGACTGAAAACGCAGTCCCGTTCGTCAGGCCAACGGTGGTAACCGTGGTGACGCCGGGCAGCGTCGTTGCAAGGGCAAACGCATTCAGAGAATTGACCGGAAGATCGGAGATCTCCTTCGTGCTGATGGACTCGCTAACCTCTCCACTTTCCGTTTTGAGGATCTCGCTTGAACTTGACACTTCGACCACGGTTGACGCGCTACCTACCTTCAGAAGAGCGTTGACCGAAGTGATCGTCGTGGGCTGCACGGCCACCTTCGAGATCACCTGCTTGGAAAAACTGGCCGCCTCGACCGTAACGTCATAGCTTCCAGTACCGATTGCGTCGATAAGATAGCCACCGTTTGCCTTGGATTGGGTGACGTGGGTCTCACCCGTATCCGTATTTCTAATTGTGATCGTGGCGTTGGGGATGGCTGCACCGGTCGAGTCGGTGATCGAACCTGCAATGGATCCGTAGGAAGTTTGGGCCAGACTAGTTGGGCAGACAAACAGGCACCCAATAATCAGAACAAGCAGAGAGGTCGTGCGGAGGATCATCTTCATGAAATTTGCCTCGTTCTCGGAAAAGTCAAAACACTGAATTACAAGTCACTGGCCAAAGCGGGATGATGCATCCGGCTTTTTCTTGTCGCTTTTCAAACATGGAACGGCTTGAGTCTGCGTGACCTCAGACGTTCTCTCTAACTTTGTGGTATTCGAGATATTATGTAGCAATCAGAGGGCCAATTAGAATTGGCCCGTTTTTCGCACTTTCTGACGCCGCAAAAACCCAAAATTCATAGAAATGTAAACAGCATTTCCAGAATTTACAAATTCATCTTTTTGAACACGCGTTCAGGAATGTGGCGGATAGCGAACATGATCGGCTGCCACTGGAAGGGGACATAGAGGACGTCCTTGCGCTTGTCGATGGCAGTAACAATTGATTCGGCGACGGCATCGACATCGGCAAATTTCTCGCTCTTCGGCATAGCGGCAGTCATCGCCGTGCGTGTCGGGCCGGGTTTAATGGTAAGGATGGTGACCCCTTCGCGGTCGACGCGATTCCGCAGGCCCGCGAGAAAGGCCGACAAGCCCGCTTTTGACGAACCGTAAACGTAATTCGACTTGCGGCCGCGGTCACCGGCCACAGATGAAAGCACCGCGATAACCCCGGCACGGCGCTGGACACAGAAGTTAGCAAGCCACGTCAGCAGTGAAATGGGTGCAATCAGATTCGTGTAGAGGATTTGTGCCGCCGCGTTGAAGTCCTGCTCGGACTCGGCCTGGTCGCCGAGGATGCCGTGGGCGAGATAGGCGACGTCCATGCCGGTCAGGGAGTTTACGGCATGGGCGAGGAGTTGCGGATGCGTGTCGGTATCGTCGAGATCGGCGACAGCAGTGTCAACATAGCTGGCGCCTCGGGTTCGAAGATCGGCAGCAACAGCTGCGAGCCTTTCGGCGTTGCGTGCGACGAGAAAGAGGCTTGCGCCCTGCGTGGCCCAGATGCGGCAGGTCGCCTCGGCAATCCCGGAAGTTGCACCGAGCACGAGAATTTTGCGCGAAACTTGAGGTTGCCTGTCAGTAGTCTGCGGTGTGGAGCTCATAGACCTCGTCTTGTCCTGATTACAGATTCTGAGTGACACGCTCCCAAAAACTGGAGGTGATCATCGGATCGCGGTAGCGGGCGAAGTGCTCCCACTGCGGGTAAAAAGCCTGGAACTGAGTAGCAGTCATCGCCGCGTCCTTCGCCGGGTAGAGGCGTCCGCCGAACTCCAGCGTCATGTCAGCAAGGCGCCGAAAAAGCGGAAAGCTCTGATCAGGTTTGATGGGAAAGTCGAGCGCGAGCGTGATGCCGGGCTTTGGGAAACTCATCATCCCGGGCGAGGGAACATCGCCGAAGGCTTTGAGCACTGCGAGAAAGCTGGCCAGGCCGGACTTTGCGACTTCATGGAGGATGGCGATGGTACCTTCCTTCGCATGCTCCCACGGGATGACGTACTGGAACTGCAGCAGGCCGGACTTGCCGTACATTCGGTTCCAGTGAAGGACCTTATCGAGTGGATAGAAGAATGGCTCGTAGTCCTGCAACGAGACAACGCGTTTGTGAATCTGCTTGTGAAAGAAGACAGTGTTGAACAGGCTTACACTAAGCGAATTAAGCGCGAAGCCTGGCGCGTCGAAGGGGAAGACAAGCTTCGGCTTTAGCGACGCGATAAGCGAGTCCCGTTTCGCGGAGTGATCGCCCTGCATAAAGACGCCGCGGGCGAAATTGCGGCCCGTCGAGGTGCAGTCAACCCAGCTGACGGTATATTCGATGTCCTTGCTCCGGTCGGTAAGATCGAGAAACTCGTCGATACCGTGGAACTGGATTCCTTCGTAGTCGATCTTGCGCGAGACGATGGGTTTGAGACGCAGCGTTGCCCAGGTGACGAGCCCGGTGAGGCCAAGTCCGCCGATCGTTGCCGAGTAGAGATCGGCGTTTTCGCCGGGAGAGCAGATCCGGCGTGAACCGTCGGAGCGGACTACCTCGAACTGCGTGATGTGGCGGCCAAAAGTTCCGGCGACGTGATGGTTCTTGCCATGAATGTCGTTGGCAATTGCTCCACCCAGAGTTACATATTTCGTCCCCGGCGAGACGGGAAGAAAATAGCCTCGCGGCACGGCGAAGTCGAGGATCTGCGCCAGCGTAACGCCCGCTTCAGCCGTGAGTAGCCCTGTCTCGGCGTCGAAGTCGATCAAACGATTCATTCCGGTTGTGAGGATGAGGTTGCCGTCTTTCAGAAGACAGACATCCCCGTAACTTCGGCCCATGCCGACAGGGAGTACGCCGTTGTGCAGGCCGTCAATAACAGTAGGAAAATCGCTCTGCCAGTGAAGCGGGATAATCTTCGCGTCGTAGGTTGGATAACGACCCCAGGATTCGAATGGAGGCGGGCCGTTTCTTTGTTGTCCCTCGTTCGCGGCAGGAAGTTCCAACTGCTGCGCCGGGTGTGTGGCAGTCGACATACTCTAAGGATATCCGACAGACCTGTTTATACGATCTTTGGTAGTTTGATACCGGATCAGCGGCACATCGCTTCGAGCTCTTTGTAGGGTTTCGAGTTCGGGGGGAACTTGACATGTCTGGTCGCAGCAATCTGTTCCTGAAAGGCTCCGCCATACTTGAGCGCCATGTCAGGATCTTCGCGATAGACGGGATCTTTCATCGCCTCAGGAAGCGTCGTGAAGGTAAAACCGCGTTTGCGGAAGAGGTCGATCAGGTCGGGTAACATCTTCGCGTCAAATGCCCCGATATGCATCAGAAGCACATAAGGGATATCGCGGCCGTAGAGTGTATGCGTGAGGTCCTCGAAGACCCTGATGTATTGGTCGGCCGTGGCGAGGTAGCTCGCGCGAAGACCTTCGATGGTCTTCTCATCCTTTTTGGCGACGCAGCGCGCATAGGGAGCGTTCCAGAGATAGTCTTCAAAATCGAGCGAGACCTGAGCGATCTGGTACCCGTTTTTCTGCAAATAGGTCCGGACATCGTGGCGCTTCTCCAGCGTGTCACCCTCCCAGAGGAATGGGTAGCGGAACCAGTGCCAATCGTGACCAATCATCAACCTAGAGAGAACTGGCTCGTTCTTGGCGATGTCAGCCTCAAACTGCTCCGGCGTGAGTTCGTTGAGCGAGGGATGCGAGTAGGCGTGATTTCCAAGCGGATTGCCCGCGTCACGCCATGCCTTTAGCACAGCAATATCTTCCGGATTCTTCTCCAGTTTGACCGCATTGATGAAACCATAGACTGGAGGCAGGTGCTGATCATGCAGCGTCTTGACAATCGATTGGGCCACTTCAAGCCGTGTCTCGCCGAGCGGCAGGTCTCCATGAGCAGGCAGATCGTCGAAGGTAAAGGCTACCTGCTGCGAAATGGATGGAACGACACAGGAAATACCCAACACTGAACAGCCGAAAACTAACTTCATCGTTCGCATCATGCATCCACAATAACTGCAATCGTTGGTAACGATGTGGTTGCCTATTGTGCCTGTTGATGCAGTCGGCTCAGATTCTTTGAAAATAAAAAGAAGAGGCACGGCCGCAGCCGCGCCTCTTCTCCTGTGACTCTAGATTTAAGCTGCAGCTTTGGCGGCCTTCGCGCGTTTGTCGGTATCGGCCTTCAGAGCGGCCTTCGCTTGTGCGGCGAGAGCGGCAAAACCGGCGGCATCATTGGCGGCAATGTCCGCAAGAACCTTGCGGTCGAGGCCATTACCAGCCTTCTTCAGGCCGTTGATAAAGGTCGAATAGCTCATGCCGTTGATGCGGCAGGCGGCGTTGATGCGGACGATCCAGAGAGCACGGAACTGACGCTTCTTCTGTTTGCGCCCGATGTAGGCGAACATGAGCGAGCGCTCGACGGCTTCCTGAGCTGCTTGGTAGAGCTTGGATTTTGTGAGGAAGTAACCGCTTGCGCGCTTAAGAATCTTTTTGCGGCGGTCACTGCGTTTTGTACTCCGTTTTACACGGGGCATCGTGTTTCTCCTTTTGCGTACTTCGCGGCGCTCTTGCGCCATCTGGGTTACGCCCGGCTGGAGGTAAGGTGGGCCTCTTCACTCGGGCTATGCAACTTCAAGTCTCGGTGGAACCTCTATCGTGATTCCAGGGGCCGGAACGCTTTGACTGGCCCTTTGCTCTCGTCGAGCGGCTCGACTTGAAAACTTCACTCCCTGGCCTAAACCTCAGGCGTAGGGAATCATCCGTGCGACTTTGGCCGAATCCGCCTCAGAAACCAAGGTGATCGAACGCAGATGGCGCTTGGTCTTGGTCTTCTTTGAGGTGAGGATGTGGCGCATCTTCGACTGGCCGCGCTTGAACTTGCCCGTACCGGTCTTCTTGAAGCGCTTGGCGGCGCCGCTGTGAGTCTTCAACTTTGGCATGTGTGTTCCTGAGTGTTTCTGGACAACTTATTGAGTATATATGAATTGGGCTGCTTTGAGCGGATAGAATCGCGCTTCCACCACTGGATCGAGGATAAACCCTTTGTTTCCGTAAAGGGAATGACCCTCCGAAGAGGGTCATTGGTTTAGCTCTGGCGAGCATTCTCAATCTAAAACTGTCATACCTGGTCTTTCCAGGGTTTTGGGAAGGGCTTGCAGATTTTAACCCTTCGGACCTACAGTCGAGCCGCCACCGGTCGAGGAACCGCCGCCTGTGGAACTTCCACCACCTGTGGAGCTTCCCCCACCGGACGAGGAGCCACCGTGATTGCAGTCATGGCCACCGTTGTTGCGGTTGTGGTCGCAGTCATGGTCTTTATCTTTGTCTTTATCGCGATCGAAGGAATGAGAGCAAAAGCCAAAGAAGGACCACGAGTGACTATCGTGCTCGCAAGCAAAGGCCGAGGTTGAGGTCGTAAGCAGTGAAACACTAACAATTGATGCAGCAATCAAGCGATTCAACTTCATTGGGTCACCTCTGAAATACCCTTTCGTGACGAACTAGGGGGAGAATATCGCTAGTTAAGGGTCATATCTGTAACACTTTCGGGGGATGCGAATTTGGAGGTCCGGAATCCCGGCACCTCCAAATTCGCGACAAAATCGGATCTGAAATTCGCCGTACCAAGCGGGATTCCAGCCGCCCTTTTTGAGGGTCGGCACGTGGTATACTTAAGTCACAGAACGACAGGCTGGAACCCGTGTAAAGCGCTGGAATAGCGGGGGTTTTCGCGAATCGCGCAGACACCGGGAAGAAGCCGAAAACCTGTATTTTTCAGCATCCGCTGAACGGAGATCCATGGCAACGACGGCAATCCCCACCGATGGCACTCGCTTAGAGCTCGAAGTTGGAAAAATTAAAGAAACTCCAACCCGGAAAAAAGAGGGCGGAGGCTACTCAGCCGAGAACATTACGGTACTTGAAGGACTGGCTGCGGTGCGGCTGCGTCCGGCGATGTACATCGGCTCGACCGGCGAAATGGGGCTTCATCACCTGGTCTATGAGGTGGTCGATAACTCCGTCGATGAGGCGCTCGGCGGCCACGCGAGCAGGATCGATGTAACGATCCATGTCGACAACTCCATCACAGTTGTGGACGACGGCCGCGGAATCCCGGTGGACGACAAGGTTATCAATGGCGAGAAGATGCCTGCGGTACAGGTCGTTCTTACCATGCTGCATGCGGGTGGCAAGTTCGACGCTTCAAACTACAAGGTCTCCGGCGGTCTGCACGGTGTCGGAGTAAGCTGCGTCAATGCCCTCAGCGAGGAACTCGAGGTTGAAATCTGGCGTGACGAGTTCGCCTGGCAACAGGAGTATGCCAAAGGCGTTCCCACCACCAAGTTGAAGAAGATGGGGCCCAGCAAGCGCCGTGGCACCCGAGTTCACTTCCTGCCGGATAAATCTATCTTCTCCGTAACCGAGTTCAACTACGACACCCTCGCCCAGCGTCTCCGCGAACTCGCCTTTCTCAACAAAGGCCTCGAGATTCATCTCACCGACGAGCGCACTACCGACGCGAAAACCGGCGAGAGCAAGCATCAGGAGTTCAAGTACATCGGAGGCATTGCCGAGTTCATCAAACACCTGAACAAAGGCAAGCAGGTGCTCCATGACAAGCCGATTTACATGGAGGCCGAGCGTGATGGTGTCGCCATGGAAATTGCACTGCAGTACAACGACGCCTACTCCGAGACGGTTTTTACCTTTGCCAACAACATCAATACGGTTGACGGCGGAACGCATCTCTCCGGCTTCAAAACCGCGCTGACCCGCACCATCAACGCCGCGGGACAGGCTCTCGGTCTGTTCAAGGACGTCAAAGAAAATCTGAGCGGCGATGATGTTCGCGAAGGACTCGTCGTCGTGATCAGCGTGAAGCTCTCGCAGCCGCAGTTTGAAGGACAGACCAAGGGCAAGCTGAACTCCGACATCGCCGGAACGGTACAAGCCTTCGTCAACGAGCGCCTCGGCGGCTTTTTGGAGCAGAACCCCTCCGTCGCCAAGAAGATCATCAACAAGGCGATCGATGCAGCCCGTGCCCGTGAAGCTGCACGCAAGGCCCGGGACCTTACCCGTCGCAAAGGCGCTCTCGACGGTGGCGGATTACCAGGCAAGCTTGCCGATTGCTCCGAGCGCGAGCCTGATCGGTGCGAACTCTACCTTGTCGAGGGCGAGTCCGCAGGTGGAACTGCCAAGCAGGGCCGTGATCGTAAGTTCCAGGCGATCCTTCCGCTCAAGGGTAAAATTCTCAACGTCGAGAAGGCTCGGTATGACAAGATGCTGGGCCACGAAGAAATTCGCGCCATGATCACTGCCCTCGGCTGCGGCATTGGGAAGGACGATTTCGATGCCACCAAGCTGCGATACGGCAAGCTGATCTTGATGACCGATGCAGACGTCGACGGATCCCACATCCGAACGCTTCTGCTGACCTTTTTCTTCCGCCACATGACCGAGCTGATCAAGCGTGGCCACGTCTACATCGCGCAGCCGCCCCTCTATCGCATCAAGAAAGGCAAGTTTGAGCAGTACATCAAGGACGATCGCGAGTATGTCAGCGTGATGGTCAAGCGTGCTTCCGACGGCATGGTTATCCGATACGGCGAGGGTGGCGCGAAGCTCGAAGGCAAAGAGCTGACCAAGTACATGACCCAGCTTAACGATTATCTGGGCTTCTTCGACAAGGTACAGAAGCGCCTTCGCAACGAAGAGGTGACTCAGGCTTTTGCAGACCTCTTCTCTCACGAGGGCAAGGATCCGGCCCGACGAGCAGACTTCGAATCGCCGGCCAAGCTCGAAAAGATGCGCCAGAAACTGGTTGGCATGCAAAAGGGATTCCAGTTCAAAAACGTTGGCGACGTTTTGCTAGACGAGGAACACGGAAGATACTCGGTCAGCTACACCGATTCGCAGGGTGCAGTGCGAACGATTGATTGGACGCTGGCCTCGGCTCCTGAGAGCCGCCAGATGCTCGCCAAGCATGCTCAGATCAAGGACCAGCTTGTTGCTCCGTTCTTGATTGAGTACGCCGCAAAGAGCAAAGCAGAAGCGGCCGCCGAAGCAGCGGATGAGGCCGAGGAGATCGCTTCGGAAGAGGGCGTGGCCGATATCGCTGCTGCGCCCGGCACCGTTGCTGAGACCAAGGCAGCGAAACGCTCCAGCAGAGCTTCGCAGGATCCAGTCGAGAAAAAGACAGCACGGGAGGTCTTCGAATACGTCATTGAGCAAGGCCGTAAAGAGTACCAGGTGCAGCGTTACAAGGGACTGGGCGAGATGACCGCACCGCAGCTTTGGGAGACGACGATGGATCCCGAGCGGCGTACGCTGCTGCAGGTCAAGCTTGAAGACATCGCAGCCTGCGAGGAGATCTTTACAACACTGATGGGTGAAGACGTTGAGAGCCGCAGGAAGTTCATCGAAGAGAATGCACTGGATGTGAAAAACCTCGATATCTAACCGGTTTCGAAACAGATTTTACCGCCCCGGCCCTTGTGGCCGGGCTTTCTTTTTTCCGGATGTTTCGTGCACACTCAAAAGATGGTGCGTGTCGGCGTCGATGAAAATCTTGCTCAGGAACTCGTGTCCGATTTTCCGCGTGAAGCGGAGATCGTTCGAATCGCACGCCATCCTTCGGGCATGCAGGATGTCGACTTCTGGATTATTCCCTTTGCCCGAAAGAGTGCGCAGGACACTTTTCATCATCTTCGCGGTGTGAAGGTCGTGCAGTCGATGATGGCAGGGGTGGACTGGATTACACCGTGGTTGCCGAAGGAGGTCACCCTGTGCGATGGCCGCGGACTTCACGACGTCTCGGCCTCCGAGTGGGTCCTGACATCGATTCTCTGCTCCCTCAAACGGTTCCCCTTTTACCGGGACATGCAGATGCGTGGAGAATGGAAGGGCCAAGCTTCGTTTCGCGATGGTTTTATGAGCACCAGCGGAGCCAATGTAGGACAATATGCGATCCTCGGTGACGATCTGGAGGGCAAGACGGTCCTGATCATAGGCTATGGCTCGATCGGAGCTGCAATCGAAGGGAGGCTCAAACCTTTCGGAGCAAATGTTCTCCGACTGGCTCGAAACGCACGGCAGAACCCTGAAGTTTTTGCTGTCAACGAACTGCACAGGCTTTTGCCGCAGGCCGATATTGTCGTGGTGATCGTACCGCTGACCCCTGAGACACATGGGTTGATCGGAGCAGAAGAGATCGCCCTGATGAAACCAGGCGCGTTGCTGGTCAACGCAGCACGCGGCCCAGTAGTCGTAACCAATGCGCTGGGCGAGGCGCTGCAGCAAAACCGAATCCACGCAGTTCTCGACGTCACCGATCCGGAACCGCTGCCTGCGGGTCATCCCCTGTGGTTCGCTCCCAACTGCATGATCACTCCGCACGTCGGAGGCTCAACTCCGCAGTTTATTCATCGTGCCTTCCGTTTCGGCGCAGAGCAGGTAAGGAGGTTCCTTGCGGGGGAGGAGCTACTAAACATTGTCTCGGATGCCGGATATTAGTTCTCAGCCAGGACTATACGCGTCTGGTCCCGTCCAGCAATCTGCTCTTCAACTACGCGCTCAAATAAGATCTAGCTCTTCTTCGTTATCCTCCTCCTCGTCCTCGTCGTCTAGTTCATCATCTTCGTCTTCGTCCTCATCATCATCTTCGTCTTCGTCTTCGTCCTCATCATCGTAATCGTCCTCATCGTCGTCGTATTCGTCGTCTTCCTTATCGTCGTCGAAGCCATCTTCCTCAACCTCGTCCTCGTCGTTCCCATCAAAGTCGACGCGCCGCATTGCCGCGCTGAGAACTTCTCCGTCCGCAGGTTCAGAACGGATCGAGGCAGAGTCGATTGGAAATACGAGGGCCAGACCCGCGGTAGAAAAGGTTGCGTTAAAATCGATAGATTTGGTGTCGGACGCCATGCAAAGTTCTCCTCACGAAAATATGTATTGGAATAGATGCAGCAGAAGGAAAAAGGTCATCGTAAAAATCTGATTTCGGCGATTTAGAAGTGGAGGGGAATCTGGCGCTTCTGCTCGTACATGCGCTGGTCAGCCAGCCGACAGAGCAGCGACTCGTCAGTCGTGTCGTCAGGGTAGATAGCTACGCCGATACTTCCCGACAGGTTAAGGGTATTGCCGTTGATATTGACTGGCTTACGCAGTGCGCGGTCGATGCGTGCGGCTGCAGTTTGTGCAATGATCTCCGCCGGCTCGCCACCCGGCAGGTCCGTAGCGATCAGGGTAAACTCATCTCCTCCAAAACGGGCCAACGTATCCGGTGGGCGGATGGCACTGAGAAGATTTTTTGCAACCTGGCGGAGCACCTCGTCGCCGGCGTCGTGCCCCTGTGTGTCGTTGATCAGCTTAAAACCGTCGAGATCGACCATCAGCAGCGCCGTGCGGGTGTTGTTAAGGTTTGACCCCTGAACCGCAGTGGTCAGACGCTCCTCGAAAAGACGCTTGTTCGGGAGTCCGGTCAGGTGATCGTGGAAGGCATACCACTCGTTGGTTGAGACCTGCTGTTCCAGCAGGACAAGAAGCATTCCAATTGTGACGAGAAACTTCTGCAGATTCCATATCTCGTCGGCAATCGGATCGTATCCAGGATGGTTAGTCACCCACGAATGAAGTAGAAAGACGAGAGACCAGATCACAAATCCAATAACGATAGCGACCTTGCCGAGACTCTTGCGAGGAAGACTGAGTTGGAAGAGAACCGCAGTAGAAAAATAGATAACGAAAAGCACAAAGTACGCGGCGTCGCGAAAGGACTCTGCCGAGGCGAAGAGCCAGATAGGGATCCAGGTGCCAAACTGCAGGAAAAGAGTCCACCATACCCTCCGAACAGTCCACTTGTGAGCGATTGCGGCGGCACTGACAATGCCGACCACGAAGCCACAGGCAGCAACGCCATGATAAGCAGCTGGAACACGGATATTGAGACCATAGATCGTAAGCAACGCGACAGGAGGCAGCGAGTTGATGAGGAGATAAAGAAGATAAAGCCTGCGTGAAAAAAGATCTCTTCCCGACGCCCAGAGAAAGATAGCCCCCGCAATATAGAAAAAGTTGAGATTGACGACATGTGCGACTGTCCGCAGGGTACCGGGCGGCGGGTACGCAGCGTGAATGATCGCCTCAAAAAAGATGAAGACCAGTCCGATGAGCCAAAGATCTACGGTCTCGCGCGGATGACGTTGACGCAAGAAGTAGAGGATGCTCAGGAGCATCGCCATCGCGGCTAGATCGGGCAACAGTAAGTAGTTCATCAATCCTTCATTTGGGGGCCATCGCCACTCGTCCGGCGAGGAAAACCGTGTGCTGCCCGGGAGAAACATTAATCATCGAACATTAGCGTTAAATTTCCGCAAATGGAATTGTGGATTTAGTTCCTTAGCTTTCGGAGAAGGGCTGGAGCTGTTTTTCCGTTGGAGGCCGCGTAACCAGGCTAACGAGCGCAAGACACAAAAGGGAGGCCAGCAGTGCGGGGAGAATGGCGTCGCGGGATGCGATGGAGTCCGGCAGATGCGTATGGACAAACTGCGAATCCCAGAAGACCGTAACAAAAGTCCCGGCAAAGATGCTTGAGACCGCGGCAGCGGCAGTCGCGCGCTTCCAGAAGAAGGCAGCCAGAATAACTGGCGTCAATGCTGCGGAGTAGACAGTATAGGCATAGAGCGCCTTCTCTAGTACAGAGCGAGTTCCAAGAGATTGATAGAGCGCCCAGCATCCGAGGAGCACTACGAGAAAGCGGCTGACCAAGAGGATATTGCTGTTGGAGGCCTCCGGCTTCACGTAGCGAACATAGACGTCGTTGATCAGGTTGGTGGCAGGAGAAAAGAGAAAATTGTTCGCAGTCGAGATCACTTTCGCGAAGATCGCACCTACCATAATGGCTCCCAACAGATGCGGGAGAGAATGGAGCGCCGTATAGGCGAGGATCTCGCGCGGATTTTCGCTGACCTCACCCGACGGGAAGAGTGAGGATCCGATAACTGCGAGGGCGACGATCACCGTTTCGAGAATAAGGATTCCGATAAACCAGCCGACAACCGCTTGTGTGGCATCTTTCTCGGATTTCGCGGAGAAGAACTTCTGATACATGGACTGATTGCCAAGCATCAGCAGACAAGTCGGAAGAAAAAGCTCGAGGGCACGGGTTGGGGTGAAGTCGCCGAGCACCTGGAAGTGGGTTGCAGGCAGCGACGAAGCAATGGCTGACCAGCCACCGGCGATGTGCGCAAGAATCGGGACCGCAACGACCAGAGTAATAGTGGCTAAGAGTCCGATGGTCAGGTCCATGTAAGCGACCGAACTCATGCCTGCGATGGCAGTAAAGACAATGACAAATGCCGCGATAATCTCCTGGCCGTGACGCGCAGAGACCGATGGGAAAATGAGATGGAGTATGTCGCCGCCGCCGATGAACTGATAACTGGTAATGGCCGTGTAGGCGAAGAGGACTGCAATCACGCCAAGAATACGGGCAGTTTGGTTGTAGCGTGCTTCGAGCAAATCTGGGATGGTGAACTGAGCGAACTTCCGGGCGCGGGGAGCGATGAAATAAATAATCACAAGACCGGCCCAACCGCCAGCCGCCTGCCACAAGGCGGGGAAGCCATGCTTATAAGCATTCTCCGCGCCTGCGAGCAGCGACCCGGAGCCTATCCATGAGCTGAGAAGCGTGAAGATAAGCACGATGGCGGGAAGCGACCGGCCCGCGACGAGATAGTCAGCTTTTGTCTTTACCTTGGAGATGCGGCCAAGCGAGACCCCGAGCAGAGTGATGACGATAAGGCCTAGAACGATTGCGTAAAGATTCATGGGTTGGGGACAAGTGTACTGGCTGCGAGCCGATTTAGATACCGGCGGTCGCGACGACAGAGTCGCAAAACCGCCGGTGTAAAGAAACGAACCTACCAGACCTTGCAGGCGGGGGCGTGCACCATGGGCTGGCCGGCCTTACAGCTGAAGGCATGCTGGAATTCCGGCATGTTGGATACGACTCCATTAATACGCGCAAAGCCAGGTGAGTGTGGATTGGTAACAGCGCTAACACGAAGATTCTCCGGCCGTTCATTCTCGCATGCCCACTGCGCCATGCCTACGAAGAAGCGTTGATCCGGAGTGAAGCCGTCTGCGTTCGTCAGCTTGGTCCCCTCGGTCTGCTTTTTCCATGCAATGTAGGCCAGAAGAGTTCCGCCAAGGTCAGCAACATCCTCACCGCTCGTCAATTTGGAATTGATGGGAATGTCGTCCACGATAACGTATTGTGCGTATTGATCGCGAATGCAGTTGATGCGTTCTTCGAATCCTTTCGCATCGGTCTGTGTCCACCAATCGCGAAGGTTTCCCTTCGCGTCAAACTGGCGCCCCTCGTCATCGAAGGCATGGGTCAGTTCGTGGCCGATCGTCGCACCGGTGTTGCCGTAGTTCGGCGCGTCATCCAACTTCGGATCGTACAGCGGCGGCTGCAGAACGCCGGCGGGAAAGTTGATATCGTTCATCTGTGGATTGAAGTAAGCATTCACCGTCGGCGGCGTCATGCCCCATTCATTCAGATCGACGGGCTTGCCGAGCTTGTTCCACCGGCGCGCATCTTCAAACTGGTACGACCGCGATGCGTTGCCGAAGTAGTCGTTCGGCTTGACCTCAAGCTTCGAGTAGTCACGCCATTTATCTGGATACCCGATCTTATTGCGGATTGCATGCAGCTTACGTAATGCCTCCTGCTTCGTCTCCGGACTCATCCAGTCGAGATTTTCGATCTCGTGCTGCATCGCGGTCTCGATCTGCTCGGTCATCAACTGCGTCTTCGCCCTGGTGTCGGCCGTAAAGGTGCGTTTGACGAACTCCTGCCCCAGCGCCTCACCAAGATTGCGATCGACAGCGCGTGTGCAGGTCTTCCATCGTGGCGGCATCGTTGGAGTTCCGCGCAGCGTGGTCGAATAAAAATCGAACTCTGCCTGCTCAAACGGATGCCCAAGATAGGGGGCTGCAGAGGTAAGAAAGTGGAAGCGCAGATAGGCGCGCAGAGCCTCCACCGGCTCTGTCGTGAGCTCGGCCTGTACTGCCTTGATGAACTCCGGCTGCGAGACATTCAGCTTGGTAACTCCCGGCGCACCCTGCAATGCGAAATACTGTGCCCAGTCGATTGCCGGAGCGATCTGGCTAACCTCTGCGACGGTCATCATGTGATACGTATTGTGCGGATTCCGCCGCTGCACACGCGTCAGCGACGCAGTAGCAAGCGCCGTCTCAATGCGCAGGGTCGCCGCGGCATCGGCTTTGGCCGGTTCAGCGTTCTCACCGCTCAGAGCAAATAATTTCTCGATGTAAGCGACATACTGCTCACGAAGTTTCACGCTCTTCGGGTCAGTTTTCAGGTAGTAGTCGCGATCAGGCAGCCCAAGCCCGCCAGCGCCTAACTCAACAATCACCAGCGACGAGTCCACCGCATCCTGGCCCGTTCCCGATCCGAAGAAATAGCCCCCCGGATACTCATGGTGCAGCGTGCTGATCGCAGCGACCAATTCCGGACGAGTCTTCAATGCATCGATGCGGGCAAGCCCCCGCTCAGCCGGCTTGATGCCAAGCGCATCGATCGCCGCCGTATTCATGCACGCGGCAAAGTAGTCGCCCACCTTCTGCTGCACGGGGGTGCGATTCTTCGCCTTCGCATCTTCTTCCAAAATGCCCCACAGAAACTGCGAATTCTCGTTGCCCAGTTTGGCGTAGACGCTCCAGCCGGACTGGTCACCAGGAATAGGATTTTTCTTCATCCACCCACCGCACGAAAACCTGTAGAAGTCCACGCAGGGATCGACCGAACGGTCAAGACTGCCGACATCAAGAGAGGGCGAATAGGGCATCGCCTGCAAAGGTTGCGGCGCGGGTTGTTGTGCGGAAAGGAAAAGAGGAAGAAGGAGTGTTGCAGAAGCGAGGCCTGCCAGAAACTTCAAAGACATGGATTCTCCTGTTTGCATCATCCTACCTGTAAATTGCCCATTTAGGCCAAGAGCTTCGGTCGAGGGAGGTAGACTGTTTGCGGTTTCAAAAAGTGATAGAGCGAGGCAAACGATGACGGGTCTTTGGATGAAGTGTGCCAGTGCGGCTTTCGTTGTGGCAGTTGGAACTTCGGTAGCTGTTGCACAGGCAACAGCGATTTCTTTGAACGTGGATCTGACGGAAGCACCACGCAAAATTCTTCACGCCACCGAAGTGATATCGGTAACACCCGGCCCTTTGACGGTCGTCTATCCGAAGTGGATTCCCGGCGAACACGGCCCCACTGGTCCCATCGAAAACATGACCGGATTTTTCATCACTGGGAATGGCCAGCCCATCAAATGGGAGCGCGACAAGGTTGAGATGTTCGCCTACCACATCACCGTGCCGCAGGGTGTGACGAAGCTCGAGATGAGAATCGACTTCCTTGCTACTGCCTCTGCGTCTGGCTTCTCCGCCGGTGCCTCCACGAGCGAAAACCTCGCGCTTCTCAGCTGGAACGAGCTCCTCGTCTATCCCGACAACACCAATGCAAGCGACGTTATGTTCGCTCCCTCGATCACGGTGCCCACTAGCTGGAAGTTCGGCACCGCGCTCGAAACCACCCACGTCACAAAATCGGGAACCAACTCAAACACGACGTTCAAAACTGTCTCCCTCGAACAACTCGTCGACTCGCCAGTCCTTGCCGGCCGCTATTTTCGTGAGGTAGAGCTCGCTCCCGAGATCACTCCGAAACACTACCTCGACATGGCTGCCGACGGACCTGAACAAGTTGAGCTCTCCAAGGAACACATCGCTGAATTCGACCGACTCGTTCGCGAAACCGGCGCTCTTTATAAGAGTCGTCACTATGGCGCCTATCACTTTCTCGTAACCCTCAGCGATGAGGTCGCGCACTTCGGCCTGGAGCATCATCAGTCCAGCGACGACCGTGTCCCCGCCACCACTTTTACCGATGACCGTGAGTTCACGCTCGGCGGTCTGCTCCTTCCTCACGAATTCACTCATAGCTGGAATGGCAAATATCGGCGTCCCGCGGGCCTCGCCACCAGTAATTATCAAAAACCGATGGTCGGGGATCTACTTTGGGTCTATGAAGGACTCACCGAATACCTCGGCGACGTCCTCGCCGCTCGCTGCGGAATCTGGACGCCCGAGCAGTACAAGCAGCGCCTCTCCACCATCGCCGCACAATATGACAATCGCCCAGGCCGCACCTGGCGCGATATTCAGGACACCGCAACCTCAGCGCAGATTCTCTACGCAGCTGGTGGCGGCTGGGATAATTGGCGCCTCAACGTCGACTATTACGACGAAGGCGAGCTCATCTGGCTCGACGTCGACACAACCATTCGCAAAATGACCGACGGTAAGAAATCCATCGACGACTTTGTGGCCAAATTCCATGGACTCGGCGGCAATACCGCACCAAAAGTTGTCTCCTACACGTTCGAAGATGTCGTCGCTGATTTGAATAGTGTCGTCGCAAACGACTGGGCGACGTTTCTTCGCTCGCGGGTGGACTCGAACTCCTATCAGGCACCGCTTGGCGGTGTCGAAAACGGCGGTTACAAACTTTCCTATTCAGATAAGCCGAACGCATGGAGTGCAATGGAAGATGCCGAGCGCGGCAGCTTCGACTTCTGGTACTCGATCGGTCTCCATGCAGGAAAGTCCGGTACGGTCTCCGATGTTCTCAAGGGCGGCGTTGCTGACAAAGCAGGGGTAGGACCGGGAATGAAGATCATAGCCGTCGACGGACGAGCCTATAGCCCCGACGTTCTGAAAGCTGCTATTCACGATGCAAAAGACTCAGGCCCTGCGGTCGAATTGATCATCGTGAATACAGGCTTTTACAAGGTCGTTCGGTTGGATTACCACGGAGGCGAACGCTATCCGCAGCTGGAACGTGTCTCGAGCGTTCCGGACCGTCTTGGTGACATCCTAAAGCGACAGGCGAAGTAGTCACACTCGAACGCATCGGAGGCCGTCGTTGCAAGAAGATAGGTCTGCTTGACTTGAAGCCGACTCATTCGCTGCAGCGACGGCTTCGATCACACCGTTCCTTAACTAGGTGGATTCCCTGCCGCAGTCGGAAGCCGCCGGGTGCCCGAATTTACAATCGGTTAGTGCGCCGGTGTTATGTTGCGCATCTAAATAGCGGAGAGAAGATGCGCAAATCCTGGAAAGACAGACCCTTCGCAGTTAAAAAGGTTGAACAGCTTTGGCGTCAGGTACGCGAGAGCAATAAGAACCCTCTGACCGGAGTTCCTCGCCCGGTGAAATTGGTGGAGCGCGACGAACTGGGCGTTACTTTCATCGGCCACTCCTCTTTTCTTCTTCAGGTAGCCGGACGCAAGATCCTTGTCGATCCTGTTTTCTCCAAACGGCTCATAGTATTGCGAAGACAGCGCCGACCCGGCCTACGGATTGACGGGCTCCCGCCAATCGACCTGGTACTCCTTACCCACGCGCACATGGATCATCTGGATATCGCCTCACTCCGGCGCGTAATCCGTGCCACACGACGGCTAACCGGAACCACCCCCGAGGTTGTTGTGCCCAGAGGTGTCGAGGATCTTGTCGAACGGCTGGGCTTTCGCACAATCCACGGCCTCCGATGGTGGGAGGACGCCGAGGTAGCGGGTCTCAAGATCACCATGACCCCATGCAAGCATTGGGGTGCGCGCTTATTTCGCGACGTGCATCGAGGTTACGGCGGCTACGTCATCGAAGGCGGCGGCCAAAGAATCTATCACTCGGGCGATACCGCCTACTTCGAAGGATTTAGCGAGATTGGTGCGCGGCTGAAACCCGAAGTCGCGTTGCTCCCCATCGGGGCGTACTTCCCGGATAGTCATCGGTCGGTTCACACCAGTCCGGAGGAAGCAGTCCGCGGCTTCGTAGACCTGGGCGCCAAACGAATGGTGCCCATGCACTATGGAACCTTCCGACTGGGCCGCGAGCCGATGCACGAGCCTCTCGAACGTCTTGAAGCGGAAGCCGTACGACTCGGTATTAAGGGACGGGTAAAAGTTCTTGAAGAAGGCGAGACCATGCATCTTCGCCCAGCAGCCAGCATCCCATAGTGCATGGCGACTTCAACGGCAGTACATGCACAGGCGAGCGGAACGTTTGCGATTGGCGGCGATTTGACTGTCAACCGGTTGGGCTACGGGGCAATGAGGATTACCGGCGACGGGATCTGGGGTGAGCCTAAAGACCGAGAAGAGGCAAAAAGAGTTCTCAAGCGCGCGGTCGAGCTTGGAGTCAACTTCATTGACACCGCCGACTCCTATGGCCCCGAAGTAAGTGAACAACTCATCGGCGAAGCGCTGGCTCCGTACGCCAAGGGTGTTGTGATTGCAACCAAGGCTGGATTTACGCGACAGGGCCCGAACAAATGGGTACCCGTGGGCAGGCCTGAGTACCTGATCCAGCAAGTTGAGATGAGCCTGCGTCGTCTGAAGATAGACCGCATCGATCTTTGGCAGCTTCATCGCATCGATCCGAAGGTGCCGGTCGAGGAATCGCTCGGAGCAATCAAAAGACTCCAGGAACAAGGCAAGATTCGGCACGTCGGTCTCAGTGAGGTGAAGCCGCACGAGATCAATCAGGCTCGCAAGGCCATCGAGATTGTCAGTGTGCAGAATCAATACAATTTAGGCGACCGCCAGCACGAGGACGTTCTGCAATACTGCGAGAAACATGGGATCGCATTCATCCCCTGGTTTCCGGTTGCTGCCGGCAAGCTCGCGCAACCGGGCGGCAAGCTTGACTCGGCGGCCAAAATCCACGGGGCCACCGTCTCTCAACTTTCACTGGCGTGGCTTTTGCATCACTCGCCGGTCATGCTTCCGATTCCCGGAACGTCTTCGGTTAAGCATCTCGAGGAAAACATCGCGACTGCTGCCGTGCATCTCTCCGACGCTGAATGGAAACAAATTGAGAACTCCACGAACTGATCTTGTTGCCGAAATCGACGAGAGCGAGGACCGCTAAAAAGCGGTCCTTCTTCTTTAGTGCGGACAATCTCCTGCAATAAAGACCCGCCCTGAGCCCCAGTTCCTCGACGTTCGTTCGAGGGAATCCCCCAATAGAGTTAGCTACAAAATCGTAGATAACCACTACGCTAACCTTTGCAGAATCGTGTGGAATTTCATTTCCTTTTGATGGAGAATCAACCTCCGTCAATCTAAGTTTCAAACGACTTAGAGAGCTTAGTGAACCTTTGATCTACCGATGAATCAAGTGGGAGGAAGTTGATTGCGCACACCTATAGTCAGAAGCTTTTCCTGTAAACGTCTCGGGCCTGCAGCCGTTCTTTTGTGTTCTGTCTCTGCATGGTTCCTTAGCGGTTGCGCCGTGGCGCCATATACCGACACCGCGACTCACACTCTGGTCATCAGTGGCACCGCCTTCGGTGGCCAGCCTCCAATCAGTGGAGCCTCCATCACCCTCTTCGCAAATGGCAGCACCGGCTACGGTTCTACCCCGAGCGGGATAGGAACGGCAACGACCGACTCCAACGGCCATTTCCAGATTACAAATCTTACAGGTTGCCCTCCTGGCTCACAGATTTACATCGTCGCCACCGGAGGTAATCCCGGACTCACCGCCGGAACCAATAACAACGCCATCGTGCTCGTAGCGGCGCTTGGGGACTGCGCCACCGTAGGCGCCAGTACTCACGTCAACATCGACGAAGTCACCACGATCGCCGCAGCCTACGCGCTGAGCGGATTCGCCAATACCACTACGACCAGTCCGGTTCCCGTACAAATCGGGGCAAGCGCTACCAACACAACGGGACTTACTCACGCCTTTCTGAATGCGGCAAATATTGTGGACTTCAATAGTGGCTCAGCCAGAGCCACCACGCCCGGCGGTAATGGCAGCGTACCAAGCAATATGATCAACAGCCTGGCTGATATCCTGGAGCCATGCGTCAATTCAACCTCGAAAACGAGTACGTCCTGTTCCGCCCTCTTTACGGCCGCAACGCCACCCGCCGGTTTCGGATCAGCTCCAGTGAACACCTGGCAGGCCGCGCTCGACATGGCGCAGTTTCCGGGGAATAATACCGCTACGCTCTACGGTCTGATTTCGGCCACTCCCTCGTTCCAGCCCACGGTCGGCGCCTCTGCCCCCAACGATTTGTCGATTGGCGTACTTTACACCGCCGGATTCACTACAGACGGAACCACCGCCGCTGAAGTCCCGTGGGGAATTGCCGCAGACGCAAGTGACAATCTCTGGATTACCGGCGTCACCAACGCTGGTTTGATCGAACTCTCCAGCAACGGGACCGTCCTTTCTCCGAATGGAGGTTGGGGCAACACAGCTCTACAGACCGCCAACTCCACCCGCCAAGTCGCCGTCGATTTGAATGGCAACATCTGGACGGTTGACAATGCAACCGGCGGCGGAAATATCTACGAATACACTCCCGGCACAGCAACCACAAAGGTAACGACGCCGGGTACAATTGCTCTATCCGGGATCGCCGTGGATGGCAGCAACAATATCTGGTACTCCACCAAGGCCAGTTCCGGCACTCAGATCTTCGGTCAGCTCGCCTACCAGGGATCCAATACCTTCGCGACGACGCCGACTACCTTCAGCACAAGTAACGTGATCGGATCGGGAGGTGTTTACGCGCTCACGGTTGACGCAAAAACCGGAAACGTCTGGGGACCCTCTCAGGGTGCGGGCATAACGAACTTCTTCCTCTCCCCCTACACCGCACCGGTATCCTCAACTGCAACGAGCGGCTCCGCGAACTATGCTGCAGCGATCGACAAAAACGGTAACACGTGGATCACGAACACAGTGAGTGGAACCAATGCAAGCTCTCTTTATGTGAGTGCGCATGGCAATCCAACAGGAACGCCTCTCGTCTACACTCCCACAGTCACCTCAGGCCTCGGCCTCGACGGTTCCCGCTCCATCGTTGTTGACGGCAACAATCGAATCTTTATCAACAGCTACACGGCTGGAGCCATCGTCGAATTCGATCCGTCAGTGGGATCAACCGGTGGCAATTCGGGAAGCTTTCTGCTTACCTCCGTGGGTAACGGCTTTGCCCCCTATAACAGCGCAGGCATAAATTCGTCGGCTCTCGTTACCAATGGAGATCAGACAATGGCCATCGACGCTGCCGGAGCTCTCTGGACCGTCAATGGAAAGTCAGGCTCAGTACCGGTAGTCCAGATTCTTGGCGTTGCCGCTCCCACTGTGCCCGTACTTGCCCAGGGCAAGTACGGCGTCAAACCTTGATCAACTTCACTCGCAGCAAAAGAGGCAGCGGTTTCATCGCTGCCCTCTTTTTTGATATCTTGAGCATCCGCAACACCCGAATCAGGTCCTAGGTGAAGCCATATCCAGCGGCTTTGTCGTCAGAACTCCACTCGCATCATCCTTCGCATTCCATCCCGGCAGCTCCTGCGAGCCGGTAATCAGCCGAGCGCTGTCCCGAAACGTCAGATACGTCCACGCCCACTGCCGAAAGACTGAAAGCCGGTTCCGAAACCCGATCAGAAAAAAGATGTGCACGATGAGCCACGTCAGCCATGCCGGCAACCCGCTCCAGTGGCCTTTGAACGGCCACTGAATATTCGCCACTGCGGCTTTGCGGCCTATAGTAGCCATATCGCCTTTGTCGAAATAGTGAAACGTCTGGTTCAGGCCGCTCCCATCGCTTCCCTGTCCTACGGCAATCAGGTAGCCGACACGTTTCCCCGCATAACGACCCATCTGAATTGCGGGCTGCGCAACTCCTGGGATCTGCTTTCCGTTCTCTTCGACATGTGCTAGGTCGCCGCAGATAAAAATCTCCGGATGCCCCGGCGGATTCAGAAACCCATCAACCAAAACACACCCGCGCCTGTCAGTCGGAACACCAAGCAGTTTACCCAGAGGCGAAGCCTGCACACCCGCGGCCCATAGAGTAACCACCGCATCGATGCGTTCGTCGCCGACCATCACATACCCGGGCTGCACATCGCTTACATGAGCATTGGTGCGGTAATTCACACCCAGCGCCTTAAGCTGCTCGCCCGCCTTGCGCTGCAAATCCTCAGGATAAGCAGCAAGAATATTCGGTGAACCCTCCAGAATTAGCACCTGCGCCATCGATGGATCGATATGCCGAAAATCCTTAGCCATATAAAGCTTTGCAATATCGCTGATCGCCCCCGCCAATTCAACGCCAGTAGGTCCTCCGCCAATGATGACAAAATTTAGTGCAGGATGAGTTCCCTTCTCCATCATCTCCCGTTCAGCAAGCTCAAACGCTAGCAAAACCCGCCGTCGAATCTCCGTCGCATCCTCGACAGTCTTGAGTCCCGGAGCGAGCTTCGCCCAATCGTCACGGCCAAAGTAAGAGTGCGTCGAACCCGTCGCAAGAATCAGGTAGTCATACTCGAGCCGAACGCCAGTCTTCAGCAGAACAACCTGTCCCTGCAGATCGAAGCCGATCGCCTCATCCATTAGAACGTCAATATTCGGATGATTCCGCACGATCGCGCGAATCGGCTGCGCTATATCTGCTGGCGAAAGCACCGCAAGCGCAACCTGGTACAGCAGAGGCTGAAAGAGATGGTAGTTCTTACGATCCACCATCGTGACGTCGACCGGTAGGTGCGCAAGGTTGATTGCCGCATTGATCCCGGCAAACCCGCCACCAAGGATAACCACCCGTTTACGTTCTATGTCTCTTCGATCCGTTACCGCCATACTCAGGCTCCCGGTTCCTTCAAAGGGCTTCGTTCCTAATGTGATGCCCCGTTCGACATGTCCAGCTTATCTCGCTATATCTCTCCTGTTAGATGATCTTCAGTCACATCGGTTCCAACCAGTCCGGCTATCGCGCAGCTATACCGCTGTTTCTCTAGTGACTTTGAAACGAATCCCCGGGAACGCGTCGCCACCGCAAGATTCGCTGTGCCGGCTTGCCTGTGGTCTACCGTAAGCACATTGTCGTTCGTCTACGACCACGCCAGCCCCGCACACGCCTGAACGCCCGCATCAATCGACACGCAGTTGCCCGGACGATGAACCGCCAGCATTTGCCCACAAAAAATTACATAGGCCTGATCCGACACCTGATGCAAAACAAGACGATCACTCGCCCGCGACGATCTTTACAGAAACCAAACCATCTCTTCCTCCGCCTTTCCCTTTTTTGGGTTAGGAAAAATGCGAAGGCGAACACCTGGCCTGATTCCGCACACTCGGCGGCAGGTTAGATCTCCGGATAAAAATCGAAAAACGCGTCCAAACTCATCTTTAGCTGTGTCTCAATCTGCTCCCGGCTGCCTTCCAGCACATGCATCGTTACCTTAGCCTCATTGCCGTTCTTCAAAGTCACGGGCGCATCGCCCACTGCCGCTACCTCATCCGCGGGTAACAGCCTCATTCCATAGACCAACGTCAGATTCGCCATAGCTCAATTCTTTCACCAAAGCCCCTCTTGCATCCTTTTTGACCGTCGCGCATTTACACTACTAGGGTCCATATGCCTGAAAATACGACACGCGACACTGTCATCCTCGGTTCAGGGTGCTCCGGCCTGACCGCTGCCATCTACACCGCCCGCGCCAACCTCAAGCCACTTGTCCTCGAAGGTCACGAGCCCGGCGGTCAACTCTCCATCACCACGCTGGTCGAGAACTTCCCCGGATGGCCCGAAGGGATTCAAGGTCCAGAGCTCATCGAGAACATGAAGAAGCAGGCCGTCCGCTTCGGCGCCGAGCTCAAGATGGCTCACCTCAGCTCCGTCGATCTCACCAAGCGGCCCATCGCACTCACCATCGGCAGCGAGATGATCCATACTCGCACGCTCATCATCGCCTCTGGAGCCTCCGCGCGCTGGCTTAATCTCCCGTCCGAGCAGGCTCTCATCGGCTACGGCGTCAGCTCTTGCGCCACCTGCGACGGTTTCTTCTCCTCCGGCAAAGAAATCGCCGTTATCGGCGGCGGCGACTCTGCCATGGAAGAGGCTCTCTTTCTCACGCGCTTCGCCTCCAAAGTCACGCTCATCAACCGCACTGAAAAATTCCGCGCCTCCAAAATCATGCTGGAACGCGCCATGGCCCACCCCAACATCAAGTTCCTCACTAGCACCACTGTCGAAGAGGTTCTCGGCGTCGAGGAAAAAGAGGTCAAAGGTCTCCGTCTCAAAAACACCACCTCCGGCGACCAGTACGTGCTTCCTGTCAGCTTCATGTTCCTGGGCATTGGCCACATCCCCAACGCCATCGCCTTTAAGGGAATGATGGACCTCGACCCGGACGGCTACATCCTCACCCGCAACAATGTCTTCCCCACGCTCAACGGCGAAATCATCCCCGGCGTCTTTGCCTGCGGAGACATCCAGGACCGCCGCTACCGCCAGGCAATCACCGCCGCCGGGTCAGGCTGCATGGCCGCCCTCGAAGTCGAAAAATTCCTGGAAGATCACGGCCGCTGAAAACACAGGCAACTTCCATGCAGAAAACCCTTCAGCGCGTACGACTCGGCTTTCGCACGTAGTAACTGATCCCGATCCTTGTCGCCAGTTCATCCATTCCAGGATTGCTCGCGGCCAGATAACCGTTCGAGACATGAAAAAACTGGAACGGTTCTATGCGCAGATCCATCCGGTCCGTCATTTTGATCTGAACTCCAAAAGCAGCCTGAACGTTGAAATTCGCATAGCTCGCGGCGTTCGAAAGCACCTTCTCGGTAAAGACTGCCGCGCCCAGTTTGCCAACCACGTACGGCTTGATGGCCCTGTCACCGCGCCACAAAAAACGAAAGCCGAACGGCGAAATCGATAGACCAGGCACCAGCTTCTGGTTCGGACTGTATGGATTCCCCCAAAAATCGGATACCGCCGGTTCACTGAGAATAAGAACCGGAATAACCTCCACGACATAGTCCATTTGGGAACCCAGAAAATGGCCCCAGCTGTGGCGGTCATACTCCACTGCGACCGTCCACGCATTGCACCGAACCGTGGCGCTGAAGAGCCGATAGTCGCCATCCGGAATCATGCCCATCACGGCAATCTCACTTCTCACAGGCTGTTTCTCCGGCTTCGGAATCACGACTGCATTCGCCGCCATCGGAGTGTCTGTTTTTGGAATGGGATTCGTTGCCTGCGGGGCATCCACCAACGCAGGGTTCCCCGTTTCCTGGGATTGCGCAGGTTGCGCTGCAAGGAGCCAGAGTGCGGCGAGGCAGAAGATCCAATTCTTCCCGACGTCGCTGGCGAAGCTACATTCGCTTCTCCGATGGATAAGTACGGGCTCACAGACTCGGTTGGTTGCCAAAAGGGTGCCCCGGTCGTTGAAATTAGATCGGAAAAGGCCCTGGGGGTCTACGCGACAGCTTAGTAAGCGGTCAGTATAGGTTCAAAACCGGCTCCACGGCAAAAGTTCTCCCACAGTTCCTTGTTCTTACCAAACGCGCAACAATTTCTACCCGACGTTACAGTGGTCACATAGCGGCACTCGAAAATAGAAAAATCAGAACAGGCCATGGCGATGATGGATAAGCTGTTCACCTAAATCTCAGTTGAAAGATCATTCATGACCACTCCATCACTCGAAACTTCACGCCTCATCCTGCGTCCGCTCACTCTTGCTGATGCAGCCGAAGTACAACCGCTCTTTGCGCAATGGGAGATCGTCAAACAACTTAACGCCCGCGTTCCGTGGCCCTTTCCAGAAAACGGCGCCGAGTCCTATTATCGCGATGACGCCCTTCCCGCCATCGAACGCGGAGACGAATGGCATTGGATGCTTCGTTTCAAAAACGATCCCGAGGCGAAGGTCATCGGCTCCATCTGCTTAGTGCGCGAGGGCAACAACAATCGCGGCTTCTGGATCGCACGCGAGTGGCAAGGCTGCGGCCTGATGACCGAGGCCGCCAAAGAAGTAACGCGTTTTTGGTTTGAAGATCTCAGACAGCCGGTCCTTTGCATAAAAAAGGCTCGCGACAATGCCGCCTCACGCGCAATCTCCCTTCGCCAGGGCATGCGCTGCATCGAGCAGACTGAGGCCAATTATGTCTCCGGCCGCCTTCCCACCGAAATATGGGAGCTCACCGCCGAGGAATGGCGCAGAATAAATCGATAGCAATTCGCTCGGATCATCATGCTCAAAAAGATCACCCTCCTCCGCGAACGCGTCGAAGACTGGACCGCGTATCCATTCACAGTCCCAACGATTGCCACGCTTCCAGAGATCAATCTCCACTCCCGCATCGTCTTCTTCGCCGGAGAAAACGGCTCCGGAAAATCCACACTCCTCGAAGCCATCGCCGCCCACTACGGATTCGGCCCCGAAGGCGGCAACCGCAGTTTTTCGAGCGACACCACACCGAGCAATCATTCAATCGACGCGCTCGTCAAAGCCCTCCGCCTCTCCTTCGACAAGCGCACCGGCGCAGGCTTCTTTCTCCGCGCCGAAAGCTTCTTCAACACCGCCACCCGGCTCGACGATCTGGACGATCCACGGGAGAACGCGGGACGAGGCGCTCCGATTCTTCCCAGCTACGGTGGCCAAAGCCTTCACTCCCGCTCTCACGGCGAAACCTTCTTCACTCTTCTCGAGCGCAAATTCACTCGTAACGGCCTCTTCCTTCTCGACGAACCCGAGGCCGCCCTCTCAGCCCAGCGACAGCTCTCCTTCCTCATCCTCCTCAACGACACGCTCCGCCGCTTCAAGGATGCGCAGTTTCTGATCTCCTCCCACTCCCCAGTCTTGCTAGGCTACCCCGGCGCGCAGATTCTCTCCTTCGATGACGGTCACCTGCGCGAGATCGCCTACGAGGATAGCGTTCCGCTACAGATCGTCCGCCGCTTCCTTAACTACCGCGAAAGCTTCCTGAACGAGCTTTTTCAGGAAACTCCATCACTATTCGAAGAAGAAAAAGAAAGCAAATTTCATCGAACAATTCTGCGAACGAAAGCTCCTAAGCCACGCTGAACCATGGAGTTATCGTGTAGGCTGAGTTCCACCCAAAAAAGCTGGGCAATCTTCGTGGCTAAGTGACTTAGAAAGAATATTTTTGCGTACAGGGCTCTTATACTTAACAGTAAGTTGCAGGGAATTCCAAAGCTAAACCTAGCCTTATGAATATTTGCGCAAAGACGTACGGGAGTGTAACGTGCGCCTTAGAACTTGTGGAACATAAAGAACGCCCCGGCAACAAGGCAGGCGAACGCAGCAAGGTGGTTCCAATGCAGCTTGTCGCCAAAGTAAAACGTCGAGAAGACGCCGAAGACCGTCAAGGTAATGACCTCCTGAATCACCTTCAGCTGGTCCGGTGAGAAGGTCTTCGCCCCGATTCGGTTAGCAGGCACCTGAAGGCAGTACTCAAAAAACGCAATCGACCAGCTCACCACAATAACCTTCCACAGCGGGACCTCGCGAAATTTCAGGTGCCCGTACCAGGCGAAGGTCATGAAAATATTCGAGCCAATCAGCAGCAGAATCGTCCACATTCAGGTGTCGCCTCCAAAAGAAGATAGGTCAAAACGATAAGATGCAGAGAGCATGTCGATCGCAGACAACCTCGCCCACCTGCACGAACAGATTACCGAAGCCTGCCGCCGAGCCAATCGGCCAGAATCCGAAGTGGCCCTGATGGCCGTTAGCAAGGTCCATCCGGCGGAGATGATCTTCGAAGCCTACACCGCCGGTCAACGGCTCTTCGGCGAGAACCGCGTGCAGGAGTTTCAGGAAAAATCGCCGAGAGTGAAAAACCTTGCAGGCGCAAAGTTTCACCTCATCGGTCCGCTGCAGTCGAACAAGACTAGCAAGGCCGCGGAACTGTTCGATGCTATCGATGCAGTCGACTCGCTGAAAATCGCGCAACGCCTGAACACAACGGCAACCGCACTCGGAAAGAAACTGCCAGTGCTGGTCGAGGTGAAACTCAGCCACGAAGAGTCCAAGCATGGCCTCGCTCCTGACGAACTGCAATCACTCCTCGCTGCGATGCAGGAATTGGAATCGATCGAGACAGCCGGCTTGATGACTGTTCCGCCATGGTCGGAAGACGCAGAGACAGCAAGGCCATACTTCCGCGAACTGCGCCGTCTTCGTGACGAGTCAGCAGCACGCTTCCCTTCGGTAACTCAGCTCTCAATGGGAATGTCGAACGACTTCACGGTGGCGATCGAGGAGGGTAGCACTTGCATCCGGGTAGGCACCGCGATTTTCGGCCGCCGCATTCCGAAGTCCAGCGAGAGATGATCTTCCTCGATAAGAAGTCGGCTGATTTTTACTTCACAGTCAGCTTCGCATTCGGAGCAACAGTAATGCTCTGGCCCTCCGTTGTAGTGACCTTGAAGTTCGAAGCCGTCACCATTGCATAGGCGATCTGGAATCCCTTCTGGGATTGGATATTGACGTTCTTCAGGACTATATCCTTCACCGGCGATTCAGGCAGACCCACAATTACTCCTGCCCAAGGACTGTTCACAGACTTCACATTCTCGATCGTGATGTTGTGAAAGAACGGAGTCAGACGTTGCACCGGCTCGGCCTTTACATCTCCTTCAGGCATCGCCTTCGGGTAATACTCGCTGATGAGGATTGACGTCTTCACTTCCTCCATCGTGATGTCCTTGAACGAGATGTTGCTGACATCGTTGCCCCGGTCGCGATTGGCTTTGATGCGGATTCCCTGATCGGTTCCCTTGAAGTGAATCCTCTCAGCGTGAATATTCTGGGCGCCGCCAGCGATCTCGCTGCCAATCGAGAGACCATGTCCATGCATGAACTCGCAGTCCGTAATCGTGATGTTCTTGCTCGGCGCGTCGGGTCCCGGAGAGTTGATGATCCCGCTCTTGATAGCGATATTGTCGTCTCCCACGTCAGCGTACACGTGGTCAATCACCATATTCGACGAACTGAAGGGATCGATCGCGTCAGTGTTGGGTGAGTGCTGCGGAGCGAGAATGCGCACGTTGCGGATCGTCATATCGTCTGTGTAATACGGAACAATCTGCCAGCTTGGCGAGTTCTGCACGGTGATGCCTGCCATCAGGATGTGTTTGCAATGGTCGAAAACAACCAACCGCGGACGAAACTGCACCTGTCCCACAACGCCCGCGTTATGCGTCGCCCGCGCCTGTGCCCACCAGGTCTCACCGTTGCCGTCAATCGTGCCAGCGCCGATGATCGTAATATTCTCGGCGTTCGTTGCGCTTACCAGAGATTGCGTTCCTTCGGCGCGAAACTCGGTCTTGGCAGGATAGTCTGCATGATCGGGAGAGCCCATCAAGATCGCATCCTTGGCAATGTCGAGCGTGATGTTGCTCTTGAGTGCAATCGGCGCCGAGAGGAAAGTACCTCCGGTGAGTTTGACGGTTCCACCACCGGCCTTGGAGCAATCGTCGATCGCAGCCTGAATAGCCTTCGTATCTTTGGTTACGCCGTCGGCTTTGGCTCCATAAGTGCGTGTATCGCAAACTTTGGTCGCTGCCAGCGCGGGAACTGCCGTAACAGCGACTACTGTTGCCACTACCGCAAATCGAAGCGTCGGGGGATTCATTGTCTCTCCAAGGGCGCACTGGCGGCCCAACGAAATATTACCTGCAATTGGTCATACCACGCACACTCTTCCCAAAAATCTTGAAGTTGGTGCGGTTCCATGTCGAGGTGCAGTATCGACCCAGATAGACTAAGGTGCACGTTAGTGAAAGCACTGCAATGAGTTATCGATCTAAGCCTTCTGAATCGGTGAAGACAACACAAACAGAAACAAATGAACTCCGGCGTGGCCTTTCGACGGCTTCCGCACTAGGCCTAAATGTCATCGACATGGTCGGTGTGGGTCCGTTTGTGACCTTGCCACTTATTGTTGGAGTCATGGGAGGACCACAGGCGATCCTTGGCTGGTTAATGGGGGCCCTACTTTCGCTATGCGACGGCCTGATCTGGAGTGAGTTGGGGACTGCGTATCCTGAGGCTGGAGGCTCCTATGCCTATTTGAAGCATCTCTACGGTGGGAGAACCTGGGGGCGGGCGTTCTCGTTTCTGTATGCATGGCAGTTGCTGATCAGCGCGCCTCTCTCCATAGCATCCGGGTGTATTGGATTTTCGCAATATCTTTCTTTTTTCATGCCGCACGCGAATCGTGCCTTCGCTGCCACGTCGCTGCTCGGCGTGCCTCTTGTAATGAGTGAACAAACACTAATTGCAATGGCAGCATGTGGAGTCGCGATTGCCGTTCTCTATCGCAGTATCTTCGCCATCGATCGCATCGTGCGATGGCTTGGTCTGGCTGTTTGCCTCACGCTTGTGCTCATCATCGCAGTAGGCTTTGGCCACTTTAACGCGCATCTTGCGTTCGACTTCCCTGCTGGGGCCTTTCACTTAAATGGAGCGTTCTTCGCCGGGTTAGGCGCCGGCATGCTGATCTCAGCATATGACTACTGGGGTTATTACAACGTGTGTTTCCTTGGGGCAGAGGTTCGAGATCCTCAGCGGACGATTCCCCGTGCTGTGCTCGGCGCGATCGTTCTCGTTGGAACTCTCTATCTGTTAATGAATATTAGCGTTTTAGGTGTTCTGCCGTGGCGAGACATGGCACAGAACGTCGACAGCCATACGCGGATGTTCACCATGGCTGTATTTATGGAACGGCTCTATGGGCACACCGCGGCGAGCGTTATTGTCGTACTGATTGCCCTCGCTTCGCTAGCATCAGTGTTTGCTCTGCTGTTGGGATATTCGCGAATTCCGTTTGCTGCAGCGCGGGACGGTAACTTTCCAGGATGGTTCGGCGTTCTGCATCCCAGACTCCATATCCCTACTCACTCACTATTGACTCTCGGCGCGGTGACGTTGTTGTGTTGTGTCTTTCGCCTGCAGGAAGTCATCACGACACTGGTGATAGTCCGGATCCTGTTTCAGTTTCTTCTCCAAGGAATTGCTACCTTATTACCCAAGCATCGACGGGAACGCCGGAGGCGTGGATTTCGGATGCCGCTTTATCCATTGCCGGTTCTTGCGGCGCTGAGCGGGTTTGTCTTCATTCTGGTTTCGCGGCCCAATTTCCTCCGAGAGTTGGGAACCGCAGGGCTCATCTTGTTGGGGGGAACTGTCGTGTATGGGCTTCGTCATTTGAGAGTGCGGCGAAAAGCCCGTCAGTTGAATTAAGAGAAATTCTTTCGTCTGACACGCAGATATCTCATTTCACTTCTGTGGTTTGCGAATCCTGGTAAAACTTCTCAAAAGAACCTAACCGGAGGCAAAACCCATTGTCTAATCGGCGAATGGATAAGGCGGAGACAGAAGCTATCCGAGCCGTACTTGCCGGAGATCGAGACGCGTACCGCGTACTGATGGACCGGCACTTCTGCGCTGTCGCTCGTGTCGCATTTCGAATTACGGGGAATCAAGACGATGCGGAAGAGGCGGCTCAGGAAGCGTTTCTGCGGGCCTACAACAAGCTGCCAAACTTTCGGCAGGACTCAAAGTTTTCTACATGGATTATGCGAATTGTTATGAATACTGCAATCAATCTCGTGGAACGGCGCAATCGCGATCTCTCCTACCATGCGCCACGGGTAGCGGAGGAGACCTCGGCGGCCGATCACACGGTTCGAGTTGCGGACAGACAGGCCGGACCCGAGAGCATTCTTTTGAACCGCGAAGCTTCAAGTATGCGACGCGCGGCCATGGCGGAATTGACGCCGATGGAACGGACAGCGTTCACCCTACGGCATATGGAAGACGTTCCGATGACAGAAATCGCAGCCGCACTCAATGTCACGACGAATTCGGCCAAGCAGGCCGTATTTCGAGCAGTTAGCAAGCTTCGCCGTTCTCTTACTCCGGTTGCAGGAGGTCTGCGATGAGGCATTTCACTGAAGAGGAACTGATTGCGTATCAGCTTCAAGAGAGTTCCGAAGGAGCTGCAATCGGCAGACATCTTGAAGATTGTTCTGAATGCGCCGATATCTCGGAGTCGATTGCAGAGACACTTCGCGTCTTTTCTGCTGATCCGACCCCACCACCTGATCTGGAAATCAATTGGCAGCGCCTTCGTGGCAATTTGAGTGTACTCACTCCGGAGAGTCGTGGGTCCTGGCGATGGGCGTGGCCCGCGGTTGGACTGGCTACTGCAGCTCTGATATTGCTGACATTCTTCGGCGTGCATGCTCATCACGGCAACGATCCGAAACACAATATGGCTGTGAACGGTCATGGACCTATCACAACGGAACCCGCCAATCCTGCCATCGCTAATCATCTGGATGCTGCAGAGCGGCTCCTGACCGAGGTCAACAATTCCTCTGGTCCGTTGGATGATGCTACGCGGGAACAAGCGCATACGCTCCTTTTGAAGAATGCAGTTTATGTTCACGATGCGCGGGAAAGCGGAGACTTAGCTTCGGCAGCAGTTTTAGAGAATTTTGGGCGTGTGTTAACCACGCTCGACAACGAGCCACCAACGTCGCATGGCACCTGGCGCCTCCGATTGGAGATGAACACGAGTGGATTGCTACTCGATATCAGGGTTTTGCGGCAAAATGACGATCTTTCCCAAGGAGTTTCACAATGACAAATCTGATTCGTACCAAACTTGGCCTGACGGCTTTAGTTGTTTCCTTATCAATGCAACCTATTCATGCGTTGGCGCTTGAACCTTCTTCCGGCCCTGTTGTTGTTGTTCTGGATGATGATGCCTACACCGTTGGAACTCGTGCGATGGACGAAAATCGGTGGCCGGATGCGGTTTCAGCCTTCGATCGCGTGATCAACGAAAAGGGTAAGCGGGTTGACGCGGCATTCTACTGGAAGGCTTATTCGCTCAACAAGCTCGGTAAGACGCCGCTCGCGATTGCTACCTGCGACCAGCTCCGCTCGCAATTCGCCGATAGCCCGTGGAACAAGGATTGTGCCGTTATTTCGATGGATGGAAAAGCCGATCCAAGACGAATGGCGGAGCAAATGAAGGGGGATACGGATATTCGCCCCAAGGTGAGGATTGCTCCTTTCGCCGTCTGGGCCGATGGACCCGATGGCAGAGTCGAGAGAGGGTCGGATGAGGACCTGAAGATTCTTGCGATAAATTCACTGCTCAATAAGGACCCTGCTACAGCTATTCCTTTGTTGCGTGGCATTCTTAGCGGCAATCAGTCAATCAATGTGAAGAAACATGCGTTGTTCATTCTCGCGCAAAGTAAATCTCCTGAAGCCGATGGAATTTTGCATGATGCGGCGCTCGGCAAGCTCGATCCTCAATTACAAGGAGAGGCGATTCGTTCGATGGCAGTCTTTCAAGGCAAGCGAGCCAACGATACGCTGGCCGAAGCCTACCGCACAACGACCGATCCTAAGATCAAGAAGTCCATCGTCTCCGCCATGTTCATTACAAAGGATGCACCTCGTATGGTTGAGATGGCAAAAAGTGAGAAAGATCTGGAACTGAAGCGCACTATCGTCTCCCAGCTTGCTCTGATGAACGATAAGGCGGCGACAGACTACATGCTCGAGCTCCTTAAATAGATCGCCTTCGCGTCTTTTCATCAACACGTCTTCCAACCAGAAAGCCAGGAGAAGAACCATGCGAAATTTTGCTCAGATTCTTGTAGCCGCGACAGTTCTATTCGGAACGCCTGCCTTCTTTGCGCAGCAGCAGCCTACGATTGTTCATGGCCAAACTGTGACTGAGGCTGCGGATCATGGGCTCAACGGACCTATCGATCGGCTTAAGCAACAGAAAGACCCTGCATGGATTGGCTATTCTATCCCGGTTGTAAACCATTTTTCTTCGGGATGGAATTCGAACCGCACGGCGTATCTGGAGGGCAACAACTCCACAGTCAGCGATTCCGAAGGAAATACTCCGGCTTTCGACCACGCAATCATATTGATGCGGGTAGCGGACGGTGGCGTGATGAAGATTCGCGTCGAGAGTCCAGATCGTGAGCTCGATGCAGGTGGATTGAAGTTTGTTTGGCTAAACAATGTTAGTGCGGACGATAGTGTTCGTGTCCTGACAGATCTTGCCAGGCAAGGCGACGCCCGTCGTCTTCGTGATAGCGCCGTCTTTGCGATCTCTATTCATCAGTCGAGTTCAGCAACAACGGCTCTTGTAGGTCTTGCTGGGGCAGGCAATGACCTTGGTCTTCGAGAAAAAGCAGCGTTCTGGCTTGCCAATGAACGCGGCCATGAGGGATTTACTGCGATTCAGCGGCTGGCTCGCGAGGATAACGATCCGAAGTTCCGCGAAAAACTCACCTTTGACCTCACGTTGTCGAAGGAGCCTGATGCGCTCAACGAGCTTATTCGTATGGCGCACGATGACGCCTCCCCCCAGGTGCGCAAACAAGCCCAGTTCTGGATGGCGACAAAAGGTGGAAAGAAAGTCACCGAAGATCTGCGCACTCTGGCTACGACTGATCCAAACGAACAGATCCGGAAATCTGCAGTATTTGCCTTGTCACGACTGCCCAGCGAGGAGGCTGCTACACAGCTGATTGCAGTCGCTGATTCGAGCAAAGACCCAGCAGTTCGCAAACAAGCCATCTTCTGGCTGGGCCAGTCTAGCGATCCTCGCGCTCTTGAATATCTTACAAAGATCCTGAAGCAGTAAAACTTCGTCTCAACAACCGGAATTAATAACTACTGTGGCTGAAATTGAATGTGACGCCAGTGACGATACGGAGATTGTTCTGACGATTGTTTACGGCGTTGGGGATGCGGCTGTAGATCCAGTCGACCTCGCCTATCGTCAAGCCGAGCCTTGGTTTTAGTTGAGTTGTAACCCCCCCACCTGCCAGAAAAGCGAAAGAGTTTCGATTGATTGTGAACTCGAAGTTGACGTCTTCCTTCGCACCACCGAGCAAGACCTCTCCATAGGGAACGTAGCGGCTTGAGCTGCGGCGAGTGTAGCGTGGGCCAAACATGTAGTCGAAGATTGTGATGTTCTGGAAGCTGCCGGCCACATTGGTTGCGTGACCTACAGTCAGGTCGGCGATCGCGGACCACTTAGGCGTCAGGTTATAAACAATGATGCCATTGCCGCCGTTCATCATGAAACAACCGCACTTGCCGGGAGGCGCGTTGGCATGGAAGTAGTTGTAAGCGGCGCCATATTCCAGCCGCGGAATATCGCCATAGCCGCTGCCGCTCGATATTAGCGCCTGGGCGTGAACGGCCCAGGGAAGAGCAAGGATAAGAACCAGGAGCAAAGCGCTGCGAATGTTCGTCATTTCTGTCTCTTTTCCTATTGCACAACCAGGGTTGCGGTAGCAGCGTGCTGAATTGCACTTTCTGTACCAGTGACCGTTAGAGAATAGGTGGTCGGGGTAAGCGTAAAGTAGCCGCCAGCGCAGCCGCTGAGAGCGGCGATCGGCAGAATTGATCCAAGGGCCAGCACGAGAAGCAGCAGTGTTCGCGGTAATTTGCGTCTTAGCTTACGGGCTGCGCCGAGACCAACAATGCCGAGCATTCCCAACGCAATCGGCAACTCATTGCGCGGGGATGGGCCATTTTGCGGAGCGTGATTCTGTGCGTTCAGAGAGCTGCTCGTTTGAACATTGACGGTGATCTCTGTGGAGCCGCTGCCTGCTGCGATCTTCGATGGTGTGAAGGTGTAGGTCGAACCGGCGGGCAGGCCATCGATCGCCACGGTCACGTCATCGAGGAAGGTGGTTGCACCGACAGGAGTCAGCGTGAATTTATAAGTGGTGCTTCCTCCCGGGAACATGTTCTGGCTTGCCGCACCAGTGTTTGTATTGGTGAAGTCTTCCACGGTGTTCGGGACCGGAGCGGATGTGCTTGGGGCAAAGGTGCTATCCCCGGAATAGACCGCAACGATCTGGTGATTGCCAGTAACAAGATTCGTTGTTGCATAGGCGGCATTTGCGTTGGTGGTGAGAGATACAATCACGCCACCGTTTGCACTCAGCGGAGAGCTTCCCAGAACCGTAGTGCCTTCCATGAAGGTCACAGTTCCTGTCGCATTCGGGCTTGTCGCCGTTACATTTGCTGTAAACGTAACTCCCGTGTGAAGCAGTTGAGCGGGTGCACTCACCACGATTGTCGTTACGGTTGGGATCTTGCCAACTACCTCGGTGAGAACTGCTGAGATAGCAGCGCTATTGGAGGAGTCACCGTCATACGACGCAGTAATTGAATGGGACCCGATGGAGAGGGTGGGCGTTGTAAAGGTCGCGACTCCGGCAGCGATCGTACCGACGCCCAGGACCGTTGTGCCATCAAGGAAAGTTATGGAACCGGTTGCGCCTGCGGGCACCGTTGCGGAGAACGTAATGGCCTGGCCAGGTGCGGCAGGATTGACCGAGGACGCCAGCGTTACGATAACTGTTGCTTTTGCAACGGTCACAGTCGTCGCCGGTGAGGTGATCGTGCCGCTCGTCGCTGAATTGATGGCTGTCACCGTGATCTGATCTGTTCCCACCGGCAGAGAAGGAACAGTCAATGTCGCCTGTCCATTCACAATCGGTGCGGTTCCCAGTGGATTCGTGCCGTTATAGAAAGTGACCGGTCCGGTAACGCCGGTTGGAATAGGTTCCGTGATCGTAACCGGCGTGTTCGGTGCCGGGTTGTTGGACGACACGATTGGTGCAACCAGGACCGGGTTCACAGCGGAGACCGTGACATTGGTTGGCGCCGAGGTTGCAGGATTGTTATTTGAATCACCGGACGTAGTTGCCGTGATGGGATTTGTTCCAACTGGCAAGCTAGGGACTGTGATCGTCGCGGTCCCGCCCACGATGGGGGCAGTACCAATCGGATTGTTTCCGTTTGAGAAGGTGACTGTTCCCGTTACCCCCGGAGGAACTGTTTCAGTAATTGTCACTGGCGTGTTCGGTGTCGGGTTGTTCGGGGTGGCGACCGGCGGCGGTATTACTGGCGTCGCTTTGTTGACGACCTGATTCAACGGAGCCGAAGTCGCCGCGTTGTTATTCGTATCGCCGCCGTAGCTTGCGGTGATTCCATGAGAACCGACTGACAGCGTGCTCGTTGTGAAAGCTGCCTGGCCGTTAGTCAAAACACTAGTTCCGAGCACGATGGCACCATCCGTGAACGTAATCGTGCCAGTGGCGCTGGTTGCAGTCGTGGCGGTAAAAGTAACTGCCTGATTGAAGACTGATGGGTTGAGGGAAGACGAGACGGATACTGTTGGAGATGCCTTGGTGACCGTTACTGTTGTTGGTGCTGAGGTTGCAGGATTGTTATTGGAGTCTCCGGGAGTGCTGGCCGTAATGGGATCGGTGCCGAGCGGGAGATTGCTTATCGTTATAGTCGCAACACCACCAACAATAGGTGCGGTCCCAATCGGATTCGTGCCATTTGAGAATGTAACCGGACCAGTCACACCTGGTGGCACGGTTTCAGTAATCGTTACTGGAGTGCCGTAGGTCGGATTGTTCGTTGATACTGCTGGTGGGGGCAGTACCGGCGTGTTCTTATTGACAGTCTGGGTAAGCGGGGCCGAGACTGCCGAGTTATAGGTTGTGTCTCCCCCGTAGCTCGCTGTAATGGTATGTGTTCCACCTGTCAGCGTCGAAGTCGTGTACGTGGCCACACCGCTGGCGATGGTTCCGGTGCCGAGAGTTGCAGCGCCATCGAGGAAAGTAACCGTTCCGGTTGCTCCTGTCGTGACGGTTGCAGTGAATGTTACAGACTGGCCGACATTAGATGGATTCACAGACGAAATGAGCGTTACAGTCGCTGCATTCTTATTGACAGTTTGGGTGAGCGGGGACGAGACAACCGGGCTGTAATTCGCGTCTCCAGCGTAGCTCGCAGTGATGGTATGGGCTCCGCCCGTGAGAGTGGAAGTGGTGAAGGTCGAGACGCCGTTATTAAGGGTTCCGGAACCAAGCGTCGTAGAACCATCGAGGAAAGTAATCGTACCCGTAGCGGCTGTTGGGATGGTTGCCGTGAAGGTTACTGACTGATTGAGGTTGGATGGATTTACAGACGAAATCAGCGTGATCGTTGTGACGTTCTTGCCTACATTTTGCGTCAGGGTTCCTGTGGCGGAGTTGTAGTTGCCGTCTCCGTTATAAGTTGCGGTAATGGGATCGGCGCCGACCGGAAGAGTGGTCGTCGTGACGGTCGCCTTTCCGGCAGACAAGGTGGATGTACCTAAAGCCGTAGCTCCGTTAGCAAAGGTTACGGTTCCAGTTGCGCCAGAGGGAAGCATAGCGGTGAATGTAACCGACTGTCCTGTTGCGGAGGGGTTTGCCGAAGACGTCAGCGCTACAACAGGAGTTGCTTTGGCTACGACTTGGTTCGTCGTTCCGATGGCCGGGTTGTTATTCGAATCGCCGCTGTAGGAGCCGGTGATCGGATCCGTGCCAACGGGAAGGCTCGATGTCGTGATCGTTACCGTCCCCGTGGTTGGATTGACAGTTCCCGATCCCAGCGTCGTAGTACCGCTGGTAACCGTAACTGTGCCAGTGGTGCCTGCAGGCAGAGTCACCGTAATGGTGACAGGATCACCGTAGTTGCTCGGACCAGAGGTAGTAACTGTCACAGCCGGAGTTGTTTTGTCGACTGTCTGCGTCAGGGATGCAGTTGCGCTGCTGTTATTCGAATCACTGCTGTAAATCGCTGAAATCGAATCGGTACCGGCCGGAAGCGTCGATGTTGCAAATGTCGCAACTCCGTTGGTCACAGGTGAAGTGCTAAGACTTGTTGTTCCGTTTTTGAAGGTCACCGTACCAGTAACATTTGTCGGAAGAGTCGCAGTTAGCGTCACCGACTGGCCAAACGTGGAGGGGTTCAGCGAAGAGGTAAGAGTCTCTGTAGGCGAAGCCTTCGATACAACCTGCGTCGTTGTTGCGGTCGCAGTGGCGTTCGTCGCGTCGCCACCATACACTGCAGTGATCAGATCCGATCCCACAGGAAGCGTAGACGTTGTAACTGTCACAGTTCCGTTCGATGAGGTGACTGTTCCAGTTCCCAGTGTCGTGCCACCGCTCGTAATTGTGATCGTTCCGGTCGGTCCTGCTGGCAGTGAGGCTGTAATGGTAACTGTCTGGCCGAAGATGCTGGGGCCGGAAGTACTTACATTGAGTGTCGGCGTAAGCTTCGCAACGTTCTGAGTCATCGTTGCAACTGAGGAGGAAAAGTTTGTATCTCCACCATACGTCGCGGTAATGGTGTCACTACCTAGCGGCAGCGTTGAGGTAGAGACGGTTGCAATGCCTCCGCTTACAGTGCCCGTACCAATCGTGGTAGACCCATTTTTGAATGTAACGGTTCCGGTTACAGTATTTGGCAGCAGCGTGTCCGTGAAGGTAACCGAAGCCCCAGGCAGGGATGGGTTTACCGACGAAGTCAGCGTGCTGGTCGGCGTCGCCTTCCCTACAGTTTGAGTCACTGTCCCGCTTGCCGGAGTGTAATTGTTATCTCCGCTGTATGCGGCAGTGATGACATCGCTGCCAGACCCCAACACCGTGGTGGTAATAGATACTGTACCGTTCACGATGGTTCCGGACCCGAGTGGAAGGCTGCCATTGCTGAAGGTAATCGTGCCCGTTACGTCCGGGGGAACGGTAGCCGTGATCGTGACCGTGCCGCCAAACGTACTGGGTCCGGATGTTGTAACGGTCACAGTCGGGGTTGCCTTATTGACTACCTGGACGAGCACTGGCGAGGTGCTGGAACTAAATTGTGCAGTGATGTTGTGGGATCCGACAGAGAGACTGGAGGTAGTGAAGGGTACGGTTGGACCGTTGACCACCGCTGATCCAATCAAAGTTCCACCATCAAAGAAATTCACATTCCCGGTCTTACCGGATCCAATCGTCGCGGTGAACGTAACTGTCTGCTTATAAGTTGAGGGATTCACCGATGAGGTCAACAGGATATCGGCGACTGTAAAGGAAACAGCGCTGGAGTTACTCAGGTTGTAGTTCGTATCACCGGGGAATACGGCAGTGAGTGAATCCGAACCAGTTGTAAGCAGCGTCGTCGTCAGGGTAGCGACTCCATTTGACAGAGTCCCCGAACCGATTGGTGTTACACCACTGTAGAAGTTGACAAGGTCACCGTTCGTCGTCGTAAACGGAGGTCCAACGGTGTAAGGAGATAACGTTGCTGTCAACGTTACGGGTTGCCCCGCCAGACTTGATAATACGGGCGAAGTACTTAGAGCCAGCGACGTATTTACAGGCGCGGCCAAAAGTGGGACTGTTGTGGATACGCTTCCCGAATAGATCGAATCACCCGGATAACTGGCGTCGACGTTATGAATGCCACTGCCTAATGGAAAGACTGCGACATTGGTAAGAGCAGAAGCAGTCGACGTCTGCGCGACCTGGCTCAGCGCAACGGCCGCCCGGGGTGTATCGGCGTCTGTTCCGATCAGGTCAGCATTGCCATCATTATTGAAGTCTCCAGCATTGACTGCATATGTCAGAGCGAATCCGCCAATCGTGGGTTCCTGATACGGTTGGAAGGTTCCATCGCCAACGCCTTGATAGACGAGAGCTCCCGTGCTGCCTCCAGCGATGATGTCGGGGATGCCATCGCCGTTCACATCGGCAAGATGAGGATCTGACGGGATATCGGAAAGGTAAGATACCGGAGTCTGGAAGGTGCCATCTCCGTTACCTAGAAGAACGAAAAGGCTCTGGCCAACGAGGGTTCCTCCGGGCTCTGTAATTGTAGCGGCGATGATGTCGGTTTTATTGTCGCCGTTCGTATCGCCAGCGGTTAAGAACTCTCCAATTTGTTGGGCAATTGGTGTGGTCTGCTGTTGAAAGGTTCCATCTCCGTTACCGAGCGCCACAAAAAGATCAAAAAGGCTACTACCGGATACGGAAGTGGAGAGCGCATAGGCGATGTCATCCTTGCCATCCTGATTGAAATCAGCAACGACGATGCCGCGGGTAATTCGATGAGTTGAAAGTGTGGTCGCTTCTTTAGTGAAGGTGCCATCGCCGTTGCCAAGAAGGATGGTCACGTTCTGTTGCGAATTGTTGGTAACTGCAAAATCCAGGAGACCATCCCGATTGAAATCTCCCATCGCGATGCTGGCGACATCGCCAGTTGAATAGAGGACAGGGTTTTGAAATGAACCATCACCGTTGCCTAAAAGAATAAGGAGGCCGCCGGTCGCGCCGTTGGAACAACCGAGAGCAATATCCGTGTTACCGTCTCGATTGAAATCGGCAAGAACAATCTGCAATACCTTTCCAACGGTGCAGCCGGGATAATTTACTTTCGGCTTGAAGGAGCCGTCACCGTTGCCTAGAAGAACGGAGATAGTCTGAGCAGCATCTCCAGTTACTACGTCGAGATTGTTGTCCGTATCAAGATATGCCGATGCAATTGCCGCGGATCTTTGGGTTGCGCCGGGGCCGCCAATAGCAAATGGGCTCTTCTGACTGAAAGTTGTGGCTAGCGTCGAGACAACAAGATTCTCTGTTCCGAGCAGATTGTTGCCATTGCTGGTGTCAAGGAACGAAATGCTGCCAGTCGGTCCTGTAGAAAGCATCCCGAGTCCATTGACTGTTCCAGTGAGGTTGTAGCTGCCAGGAGTGCCCGTAGATGCCAACGACGTCGTAGATTGATGAGTTCCGGTCACTGCGTACGTAACAGTATTCGACAGACTGCTTGAGTAAAGATTGTTTGCTCTGTAGACCGCTTTGTAACTATGGTTTCCTATCGGACCGCTACCGAGCTTCACTGACGCAGTTGCGCCTGGATGTGTCAGTTGGGCGATTCCCAAAGCCGAATTGTTTTCGCAAAATATGGCAGTCGCTTCGCAGAAAAGAACGATTCCCGCGCTTACTGGCGAACCGCTCGAGGTAACAGTTGCGGTCAAGGTAATGGGAGTTTGATAGGGAACAGAGGTTGCTGAGATAGCCAGCGATATTGATGTGGGCGATGGTGCCGCGAAGGCGACGGAAGCCAGCGCGATCAACATCGCCAGCACTAGAGAAGCTTTTGCGCGAAATGTAGCAATTAAAGAATTTACCGTAGGGCAAGATGAACTGTGTGCCGAGCGTGTCATAGGTTTCCTTCTTTGGCTCGCTACTACAGGCCGAAACTTTAGTACCCACGGTAACCTCCCACCGGAAGGGAGACCTATTGCACAAAAGTTGCATCTACTGGATTTATCTAGTTGGATTTATCGCGATGTAAGTAATGCTGATTACTAAAGAGTCTGTTCTTCGCGCAATTTCTACTAAAAGCGTTCTTTCGAAGAAGGCTAAAAATCGACAGACAGAGTTCTGGCCGCGCGAGTAAGGCGCAGACATAGGTTTTTAGGCAATCTAAGGAAGGTTTGCGGAAAAATCAGAAAAATTTATTCAACGAGCAGGTTGATCCGTGGCTACTTATTCATGGATGACGGCTTTGACCAGATTTCTTGGCCGATCGACATCGATGCCACGACTAACGGCCAGGGTGTATGCCAGCAATTGAAGAGGCACAACCTCAAGAATGGTCGACAAAAGATCGTTGCATGCCGGAACGAAAAGGCACGAATCGCTGTAACGAGGCATTTCGTGGTCCCCTTCGGTGGCGATGGAGATAATACGTGCTCCCTGTTCTCGCAATTCTTTCGATAGTTGAAGCACTTTTGAATAACGAAGAAGGGAGTCCGCATCACCGGCATCAGCCGTGGCAATCACAATCAATGGGGCCTCTTTGCTGACTAGCGCATTGGGTCCGTGCTTCAACTCACCGGCGGGATAGCCTTCGGCATTGAGGTATGCCGCTTCTTTGAGTTTAAGTGCGCCTTCGCGTGCAATTGCATAATGAGCTGCTCTGCCAAGATAGAGCAATGTCGTGGAATTTTCGAGCTGCGGTGTAAGTTCTTCCACTTGTCTTTGCCAATCGGGCAGCGAGGCCTCAATCAATGATGGAATCTCTTGCAACTCGCGACCGCGTGCCTCGGCGGCTTGTAAGGTCATACGCCCACGAAAACGAGCAAGATGAAGAGCAAGGGAGTAAAGTACAGCAAGTTGCGTAGTGAAGCTCTTCGTTGCGGGGATAGCCCTTTCAGCTCCTGCGAGGGTTGAAAGGGAGGCATCCGCCTCTTTTGCCATCGTTGAATTAGGATTGTTAGTGATGGCGACCGTGGCAAGCCCGCGCCCTTGCGCTTCTCGAAGGGCAGCGAGAGTATCGGCCGTCTCCCCCGATTGGGAGATCACAAGGACCCCTGGATTATGCAGGGTATGTGTTGATCGATATGTATACTCACTGGCATACTCAACGTCGACAGGGATTCCGGCGAGGTCCTCCAACATGATTTCACCGGCTAAACCCGCGTGACGACTCGATCCACTCGCAGCAATGACAAGACGTTCCCGACGCCCGAGAGCTCCGAGAACCGGCTGAAATATCTCCGCTGCCAGTTCCCTGCCGGGAGCATACTTTTCTATGGTTGATGTGAGTGCTTGCGGCT
>Ga0206901_1009_pt1 | contig 57020 bp, 48 predicted proteins | sample Alteio_BWOrgHeat_47_FD_152936 | JGI IMG/M metagenome (GOLD analysis project Ga0206901, IMG submission 152936) | Enriched cells from forest soil in Barre Woods Harvard Forest LTER site, Petersham, Massachusetts, United States -... | ecosystem: Environmental > Terrestrial > Soil > Temperate forest >...
CTTGTGCTGCGTGAGGCGGGCTTTCAGATTTGGCCGTTCGATGGGGCTGGGTTTGAGGAGGGAAAGCCTATGGTGGTGGAGATTTATACGCGGCTGATGACTGGTGCTGTAACGAAGAGTTCGGGGGTTGCGCGGGGGGCGTATTTGGCGACGAAGCGGCGGGAGAATGCGTTGTATACGGAATTGTCGCGTCGGGTTTTATTGAAGGCTCGTGGTTCGGAGGATGCTTTTGATGCGCTTGTCAGTGCGATGGTAATGGTGGAACATCGCGGGGAATTTCCCAAATTAAAGAAGACTCGGGATGAAGTTTTTCGGATGGAGGGGCATACCTGGGTTCCTGGGTTGTTGCAATGAGCTGCAGCTGATGCCCGCGGGGCAAACCGAACTCCGCTGATAAACTTAGAGCTTATGATCTATCGTTCGGGAAATCAGATTCGGGAAGATTTTTTGCGGTTTTTTGAGGGTAAAGGGCACCGGAGGGTGCATTCTTCTTCGCTGGTGCCGGCGAACGATCCGACGCTGCTGTTTACCAACGCGGGGATGAATCAGTTTAAGGATGTCTTTCTGGGCCTGGAGAAGCGGGACTATACACGAGCAGGGAGTTCGCAGAAGTGCGTCAGGGCTGGTGGCAAGCATAACGATTTGGAGAATGTCGGCTTCACGCGGCGGCATCATACGTTTTTTGAGATGCTGGGGAATTTTTCCTTTGGGGATTACTTCAAGAAGGACGCGATTGCTTATGCGTGGGAACTGCTGACTTCTAAGGAGTGGTTTGGGATCGATCCGGCAAAGTTGTACTGCACGGTGTTTGAGGGGGATGCGAAGGTCCCGCGGGATGATGAGGCAGAGCGGTTGTGGATTGAGACGGGTGTGCCCAAGGAACGCATCTTCGGGATGAGCGCGAAGGACAACTTCTGGCAGATGGGGGATACGGGGCCTTGCGGGCCCTGTTCTGAGATCTTTTACGATCTGGGGGTTGAGGCGGCGGAGGAGCCGGAGGTTGATAAGCCGTTTCCCCATGACGAGCAGCGGTATGTCGAGATTTGGAATCTGGTGTTCATGCAGTTTGACCGCAGCGTGGATCCGAAGACGGGTATGGCGACGCTGACTCCGCTGCCGAAGCCTTCGATCGATACGGGGATGGGACTGGAGCGGGTGGCGGCGGTGCTGCAGAGTGTGCTGTCGAACTTTGAGACGGATCTGTTTACTCCGCTGATTAGGCGGGCGGAGGAACTGATCGGGCATAAGGTTGAGCCAGAGCACGAGGTGGATGAGCGGTCGCTGGCTTCCTTGCGGATCATCGCGGACCATGCTCGTTGCGCAACGTTTCTGATTTCTGATGGAGTGTTGCCCTCGAATGAAGGACGTGGGTATGTGCTGCGGAAGATTCTGCGGCGTGGGATTCGGCATGGGCGACTGCTGGGGCAAGAGAAGCCGTTTATGCATGAGATGGTCTTTGCGGTTCGGGATGAGATGGGAGTGGCTTATCCAGAGTTGAAGGAGTCTACCGAGCGAGTGGCGAAGGTTGTGATGACAGAGGAGCAGCAGTTTGCTCGAACTCTTGAGCTTGGGCTGAAACAGATGAATGAAGAGACGTTGCGCTCAGGCGCATTGGCGTTTCGTTTGTATGAGACTTTTGGAATGCCTCTGGATTTCATGACTGACGCTGCGCGCGACGCTGGAATTCCGTTCGACATGGAAGGCTTCGATAAGGCGAAGGAAGAAGAGCAGGCGCGCGCGCGGGCGAGTTGGAAGGGTGGGTCGCAGAAGTCGGCGGCGCCGGTTTATCGGGAGTTGCCAAAGACGGAGTTTGAAGGCTATACCGCCCTACGTGTCGATGGGGCGCGGGTGCTGGCGCTGGTGAAAGATGGGATTGGTGTGCCGGAGTTGAAGGCTGGAGAGTTGGGCGAGGTAGTGCTTGATGCTACGAGCTTTTATGCGGACTCGGGTGGGCAGGTTGGCGATGTAGGGTGGTTGTACTCGGGCGATCACAACTCTGTTGTAGCTGAGGTTAGTGGTGCGACCAAGCCGGTGCACGGAGTTTTTGCGCACAAGGTCAGAGCAAACCAGACGATTGCGGTGGGCGATACCGTGGATACGGTGGTCGATGCCGCGACGCGTGTGGCGACGACCCGGAACCATACGGGAACGCATCTGCTGCATGCGGCGTTGCGCGGGGTGCTGGGCAAGCATGTGAAACAGGCGGGGTCGCTGAACGATGCGACGCGGCTGCGGTTTGACTTTTCACACTTCGCGGGTGTGGCGGACGAGGAGCTCCAAGAGATTGAAGACATTGTGAACCAGCAGGTGATGGGAAATACAACGGTGGAGACGCTGGTGGATGTGCCGATCGATGTGGCGGTAAATGAGCTGGGAGCGATGGCGCTGTTCGGCGAGAAATATGGCGAGCGTGTGCGGGTGGTCAAGATCGGCGATTTCTCGACCGAGCTCTGCGGTGGCATTCACACTGCCGCAACCGGCGAGATCGGCCTGATCAAGATCGTTGGCGAAGGATCGGTCTCCTCCGGCGTTCGCCGCGTCGAGGCGGTCAGCGGCACCGGCGCACTGCATGAGTTTCGGCGCGACTTCGATGTCGCAAAGGTCGTTGGCTCCCTCGTCGGTTCTGGTTCCGAGACGGTGACGCCGGCTGAGGCGCTGCGGCACAGGATCGTTGCACAGGAAGAGGAGATGAAGAAGATGCGGCGGGAACTCGATGCTGTTCGCATGAAAGCTGCGTCGTCTTCGGTGTCTGATGCTGCTTCGTCTGCGATTGAGGTGAAGGGGATCAAGGTTCTTGCGCAGCGCGTAGATGGGTTGGAGAAGGCGCAGATGCGCGAGCTGGTCGATTCTCTTCGCGGAAAACTGGGCTCGGGTGTGGTGGTGCTCGGGGCGGCTGCGGATGGGAAGGTTTCGCTGATTGTTGGCGTGACCAAGGACCTCACCTCTCGCGTGCAAGCGGGTAAGGTGGTTGGTTTACTTGCAGCAAAAGTTGGTGGGAGAGGCGGCGGCCGGCCTGATCTGGCGGAAGCCGGCGGGAGCGATGTCGGATCGCTGGATGCTGCGTTGCAAGGTGCTGCAAACGCGGTGGAGGGATTCTTAGGTTAAGCTCAGGGCTTCACGACTTGACAACCCCCAAGATGGTGCGCAACTGGTTGTGGTACATAGCCCGTCCTGTTCAAGAGAGCTACCTCGCTTGGTCCTGTTCCAGGAGTTCGCGCGCTTCTTCCAGGTTGAGAGTGTTTCCGTCGATGGTCAGCTCATATTCCCCGGCATTTTCTGGGACGTGAATGACACGCTCGACGCTATGGCCGCGCTTACGGAGAGCCTGAACGAGAAGATCGATATCTACCATGTCAGCAAGTTTACAGCGGGGTGGGCATAAATAGCCGATGTCGCAAGGGATTTGCCGATGTGTTGGGTGGAAATTTGATAGTGACACAATGGCTTGTGGATGGGGGTATCGGGGGGTGTACCGAGGATTGTTTTCGTGATGAGCGGACCACTTGGTCTCTTAAACTCATAATATCTGTCGTTTGTTGAGAACGAATGAGCTTGAGAACGACAATGCGATATTTGAGTTGTGCGACGCTACTGTTTTGCACGACAACGCTGGCTCTCGGAGCAATGACCTCACAGCGCCAAGTTGAGCTGACGGCTTGGGAACAGGCTGAGCGGGGGTTGGAGACGCTGCAGGCGCTTCCAGAGGGAACGCGAACGCGAACTGACTATGCGCGGGCAATGGATGGATTTCGGGCCGTGTATCACGGAGCGCCTGGGGATGCGCATGCGCCGGATAGCGTGAATGCCGTGGCCGAGTTGCTGGCGGAACAAGGACGACGGTGGCATGATGCTAAGTCTTCGAAGGATGCTGTGGGACAATATGAATTTCTTCGGGTGCAGTATCCCGGGAGTTCGTTGCGGGTAGGCGCACTACTAGCCCAGGCGCAGATTTATGAGAATGATCTTCACGATCCTGGAGCAGCGAAGGAAAGATATGGACTGCTGCTAAAGCAGTATCCGAGAAGTTTGCAGGCGGAAGAGGCAAAGGCGGGAATTGCTTCCCTTGAACAGCAAAAAACGAACCGAAGAATTGCGGTAACTCCAGTTCAAACTTCAGCCAAGGACGAACCGCTAGCCTTGCAAGGTGATCCAAACACTCCAGCTAAGTCGGCTTCTGCGAGCTCGTTTGCGCCGATGCCCACGACGAGTGGTTTGCGTGGACTCAAGAGTGCGGCTTCGGGTGCGAGCTCGAACTCCACTAGTGAGCAGAGCGGCGTTTCGGTTCCAGAGGATACTGAGCAGGAAGGTTCGGCTGCAGGGAAACATGAGTCCACGGAACCGAGTGATGTAGTTGCGACTGTTCCGATGCATGTTGCAAAGACTAGGGCCAGACGTGGGGAGATGGCACAGGTGAAGGGGATTCGACACTGGTCGACGCCTAGTTATACTCGGGTGGCGATCGACCTTGGTGACGATGTGACCTATGAGGCAGCACGTGTGCCCGATCCGGACCGCATCTATTTTGATCTCCATGGGACGCGGTTGGCGCAGGAGCTTGTAGGTAAAAGCTTTACCGTAACGGATGATGGTTTTCTGAAGAAGATTCGTGCGGCACAGTTTTCTAACGATATGACAAGGGTGGTATTGGATGTGAATGAGGTGACGGAGTACTCCGCGTTTCTTCTGCCCAATCCGTATCGCTTAATTATTGATATTCATGGCGGCAAGTCCATGCCGCGAACTCCGGCAGCCAACGCACTGGCGCAGCGCGCAGTTGCGACTCCGACAGTGCCAAACACAACAGCTACGAAGACAATCAGCTCGGTCGATGTTGCGGCGCTGAGTGCGCAGCCGGGAAGAGTGGAGGCGACGACGCAACCAACTTCGCAGCCAATCTCTGCGGTGGTGAAGGATCGTGAACAAGGTGTTGATGGGACAATTTCGTCGGATACGGGTACTACGACAATGGGCCCATCCAAGCGAACAAAGAAAGGCAGCCCGGCTAAGGAAGCGGATGCGGGACCGGCGCGGGCCGCAGTGCCTACCGCAGATGGAGAAACTTCGCTTGTACGGGCGCTTGGATTGAAGATTGGACGCATCGTGATCGATGCGGGGCACGGCGGGCACGACACGGGAACGATTGGAGTTGATGGGATTTTGGAGAAGGATGTCGTGCTGGATGTGGCCCTAAGGGTCGGCAAACTTCTGCACGACAGACTGGATGCCGAGATTATTTATACGAGGCATGACGATACTTTTATTCCCTTGGAGACACGGACTGCGATCGCGAACAAGGCGCAGGCAGATTTATTTCTATCGATTCATGCGAACTCGTCACCGGATGCCAGCGCACGAGGGGTCGAGACATATTATCTGAACTTTACGTCATCGCCAGACGCGCTGCAGACGGCTGCAAGGGAGAACGCGGTGAGCGATCAATCTATTCATCAGCTAAGTGATTTGGTGAAGAAGATTGCGCTGAAAGATAAGATCGACGAGTCACGGGAGTTTGCGGCAGACGTAGAGGCAAGTCTTTACGGCGGATTGCAAAAAGGCAATATGGGGCTGAAGGATCGTGGAGTCAAGAAGGCTCCGTTTGTAGTTTTGATTGGTGCGAATATGCCGTCGATTCTGGCGGAGATCTCGTTTGTGACCAATGAGAAAGACGCGCGGCAGTTGCAGGAACCGGAATATCGGGAGCGAGTAGCTGAAAGCCTCTATAAGGGTGTGGCGAAATATGCCGGAGGTTTGAGTGGCATACGCCCCCCGACCGAGCGAGCCAGCACTAAGTAATTTGAATTATGAAATATCGGGACTGTGAATTGACTGCTTATGTCAGCGGCATACCGCCTTCGGGAGATATCTAATGCTGAGAACTCTGAATCACGACCGGTGGCACTGGGCTTACTTTTGCCAAGTGGTGTAGTCTGACCTCGTATGAGCGTTTTTTCTTTGAGTCAGTGGATATCGCCGGTATTGTTCGGCATGATGCTGGCGGGTGCGAGGACTTTGCCGTTGCATGGTCAAGATACAAAGACAATGCTGGCGGTGCCGCCTGCTCCGCTGCTGCCGGACTCTCTGAGAAAGGCCTCTGACCATGATGAGGGGAATGGGGTTCCGTCGTGGAGCGGAGCCGATGGGCAGATTCTGCTTGAGGATGGAATCAAGCGATATGAGCGGGGAACAGCTCAGACTGCGACTGCGCATGGGGCCACGTCAGCGGGCACTGTAACCGTGTATCAGTTTGATGACGCAACGGGTGCGTATGCCGCCTATACCTATCTGCGAAAGAGTAGTGCGGATCGTGTGATGTTGAGCGGAGTGTCGGTAGTTGTTTCCGATTTAAAGTTGTATCCGGAGTCAGCCGCGGCGCTGCTTAAGACCGTTCAGGTGGGTTTGCCCAAGGTGGGTGGAACGAAGGGGCTGAGTCCACTGCTGCCAAGCTACCTGCCCGCCAAGGGGTTGGAGCGAGATACGGTGAAGTATTCCCTGGGTCCTACAGGCTACCAGGCAACTGGTGGCGTCCTCCCTGCAGAGATAGTTGGGTTCGATAAGGCCGCAGAGATTGTCACGGCGAAGTATGAAGGCAAGGGAACGCTTACGCTTGTTTTATACCCAACGCCACAGATTGCGGGAGATCATGGACGGCAGATCGAAGCTGAGATGAATCGGGAGGGAGGCACCGCGGGTACCGTGAAGCTGCGACGCGAAGGGCCGCTGTTGGTGCTCACGACCGGTGCCTGGAAACCCGCAGAAGCGCAATCGATTGTCGAAAACATTCATCTCCGAAATGAGTTGACTTGGAATAAGCCAATGCCTCTGGAGTTCCACTCCGAAGTGCGGAAGACTGTGAGCCTGCTGACCAGCATTGCTATCTTTTGCGGGCTGGGTGCACTGGCCGCAGTAGTGTTGGCACTGTTCTTCGGCGGGGCGCGAGCGGCTATCAGGATCATGCAAGGTAAACCCGCGGCGACCGAGCCGGAGTTTCTCCGTATCGACCTGAGCGGGCGTTCGGCGTCGATTCAATCGGACGGCTCCGTAGAAAATCCCCCTGGGGTGGTTTGAAATCTGCACCAGAGGCGGTGCAGGGCTATAGCTAAGCACCTGATAGCATGGCCTTTTGACAGACCGTCAACACGATTAAAGCGAAACAAATACGAATATTAGCTTCGTTGTTTACGTTTCAGTAACCCCCGTAACTAACTCTTCACGAAAGACTTACGATAAGGCAGATTTGGCCTTGACACTGAATTTTGCCGACCATAGTATTTCGCCAGAAAGTTCTGATGGCTTTGCCTCCGTTGGAACTATTCTCCCTAAAGAAGAGGCCGCCCTGTTGCCGGGTGGCCTTTTCGCTCTTTGGTGGGCACACCGTGCGAACAGTGCGGAATAATCTTTAAGCGGGAAGAACTCACTCAAATAAACCTGTCTCCCGGCGATGGGACGCGAGTCTGCCGATAGAGGAACTATGAGGAGAGACCCAGGAATGCTACGAGAGAGAGGTATTTCATTTCTCCTGTTCTGCACCCTGCGCTGCAAGCCATGATCGCCATTTCGCGTCTAGCGATACCGATATGGCCACGGATTATTACCAACGATGTTGAGGAAGATGCCAAGAACCGTGATCACACTCCTCTTCCATGACACTATGACCGGAGTCGTTCGCTTGTGCTAGTTTGTCTGAATGGCTTGCGGAGGTACGACCAGGTGAGTGAAAGGTGGATCGCTATGCGACGGCGTGGAGCGGAGTGGTTAGCCGTAGTTGCATTGCTTGGCGTGGCGGGCATGTTGGAAGCGCAGGACACACGTCAGGTGACCGAACCCAAAATTCCTCAGTCGTGCACACAACTCGCTGCGCAGCTTCGTGCCGTGAGCGACAAACTGACTGAGGCAGACGAGGGCAAGCTGGATACGGCTCGCATTCAGGGAGCATTGGATAGGTGCAAGCCAGGAATGGCAGTGGAGTTAAAACCAGCAAGTGGCAACAATGCATTTTTGACCGGACCGCTGGAGATGCGGACGGGGGTAACGCTGTTAGTGGATGAGGGGGTAACGCTGTTTGGATCACGCGATGCCGCAGTTTACGATTCGACTGCTCCAGATGCGACACAGGGTCTGTGCGGCACGATCGCGACAGGAGCACCGCCAGCCGCCTTTCCTGCACCGCAGCGACCGGCGCCGGCTCGCGGAGGATGTCGTCCGCTGATTAGCATTATGAATGTGAAGGATGCGGCCATCATGGGAGATGGCATCATCGACGGCCGAGGGTACGCGAAAATTCTTGGCAAGGACTATAGCTGGTGGGAGATGTCGCGCAAAGCTGAGCCCAAGAATGAACGCTACTTTACTCCGAGAATGATCGTCGCGAGCCATGCCGACGGACTGGTGTTGTATAGAATTACTCTCCACAATTCAACGAACTTCCATGTGAGTGTGAATCAGACCGACGGGTTCACGGCGTGGGGAGTGCACTTACTGACTCCAACGACCCGCGGGATGGACGCCCGTAATACCGATGGCATCGATCCCGGAACTTCCACCAACGTTACGGTGACTCACAGCTGGATCGACAATGGAGATGACAATATCGCGATCAAGGCCGGAGTAACACACATGAGCGTCATCGACAATCATTTCTACAGCGGACATGGAATGTCGATTGGCAGTGAGACGATTCCGGGGCAGAGTTTTCTACTCGTGGATGGACTGACAGAGGATCACACGACAAGTGGTATTCGTATCAAGAGCAATGTAACGAGGGGCGGCCCGGTACATGACCTCGTTTACCAGAACATCTGCATGCGTGATGTAAAGGTTCCGATCGCCATCAGCCCTTATTACACGAACCAAACTACCGAGGGATTTGAAGATCCAAAGTACACGGGCGACAAAATCCCGGACTATAAGGCCATTACGATCCGTAATGTCGTTGGTACAACATCGGGGGACGTGCTGATCGCAGGATTGAACGACGACCATCGGACAGAATTGACGTTCGACGGAGTGCAAATTAACGCTATTACTCCAAAGCAGGTGCATGGACGTTTTGCCACGGTCACTCTAGGACCTTTGGGAACGAATTTGGATTTCAGCGCCACCGATATTAAAGTAGTCTCCCCAAAAAGCACCTTGGTCAAGGGCCAGGGGAGCGCCCTTACTGCTGAGTCCGGCTTCAGCTGTGAAGGTAAATTTGTTCCAATGCAATAAAGGATGGGTGCGCAACCCATCTCTGAACTTATTCTTTGGCAGAGTTCAAAACAGCATTGGCGTCGGCGAGGATCTGTTTGCGGAAGCTGGCAGGCTCAAGGACCTTGGTTCTGGGGCCGAAGCCAAGCACGATAAAGCGACCCTGTTCAGGGTCTTCAAAGCGGATATTCAATACCTCCCAATCTTTGAGAATAGATTTGGGATGTTTGTCGGTATAAGGCGTTGTTACACACCAATTGCGAAGGGATTGTGCTGCCTTTAGGTCAGCTGCAACAACGGCATCAAAATATTTTCGCTGTTCTGCCAGTTGCTTGGTCGAGCTTTCCCAATAAACGGCAAGCTTGAAGTTTGCTGGGCGCTCAAAGTTGCTGGCAAGTGGGGTTACTGCCTTCATACGTGAGACGCGATACGTGCGCATGCCATTTGGCGCGCGTGCAACGAGATACCAGGCCATCCCTTTGGAAACAATGCCGAGCGGATCGACTGTGCGTGGGGCGCTTTCTCCGTCCGCGCGCGTGTAGTCGAAAGTTAGCTTGCAGTTGCGTGCGACAGCATCCTGCACGATTGGCAGCACCGAGAGATCTTCGCTGGACGCATGCCATCCGGTGGGATCAATATGCAGACGTTCGCTCATCGCAGCAGCCTGCTCACGCATTCGACCAGGAAGAGCCGCCATAAGCTTGCCGAAGGCTCTTTCTGACGCCGCTCGCATGGCAGGGTCACTGAGCGCGCGGGGTTGTGTCATCAGTAAAGCGCGTAGTTCCGCCTCATCCAGTCCCGGAACCTGGGTCCGCCAGCCTTGCTCGAGCTGCCAGCCGCCCTGTGCGCCCCTAAGCGCGCTGATCGGTACATTGGCCGCGCTAAGGGCCTCCATGTCCCGATGTACGGTGCGTTGCGAGACCTCCAGTCGGTCGGAGAGCTCGCGGCTGGTCACCCGGCCTTTCGCCTGCAGAAGCATCAGCGCGGAGAGGAGGCGGTCTGATTTCAAGAAGGTTCCTTTCCCTCAAAATTATTATTATTTTGCCGATTTAATTATGACAGTCGATGTCATATATCCGGATTTAAATTTGACTTTCAGTCGAGGAGAGGAGAGCCAAACTATGGAACTGAAAGAATTTTTTCTGGCGCAACTTGAGCGTGAAGTTAGTGCGACTCGCAAGGCAATTGAACGCGTTCCTGAAGGGCGAAATGATTGGAAGCCTCACGAAAAGTCAATGCCGATGGGGTATCTGGCTGCATTGGTTGCGGGGATGCCCGGGTGGGCAGCGTTCATGATTGAGCGGGACGAGATGAATCTGGATGATCCTTCGAGCGAAAAGTTTAAGACCAAGCCAGTCGCGACGAGGGCTGAGTTGCTCAAGTTGCTGGACGATGGGGTGGCCCGATCGCGCACTGCGCTTGAAGGCACGACGGAGGAGCATCTATTGAAGCCCTGGCGATTTGTTGCGGGCGGCAAGGTTTGGAGTAATGATCCACGGCATCAGGTTTTGACTGACTCTCTCTTTGCCCATCTCGCGCATCATCGCGGGCAGTTGACGGTTTATTTGCGGTTGAATGAAGCCAGTGTTCCGGCGATCTACGGGCCCTCTGCAGATGAACGGTAAGTGACGCAGTGAAAGGAGTTGTGATGAAAGGCGAACAAACAACAGAGGTAGTTTTCCCGGTGTCCGGCGAGCTTCCGCTCTCTCTTTCCGCTCGTTCGCTGTCTCCCGGAAATCAGGATGAGATGGGAAAGTTGCGGTCGGAGAATCTTCGGTTGCAGTTGCTGGTGGCGGAGTTACTGGCTGAGAATCAGCAGCTCCGTCAACGCAATTGCGGCTCGAAGGCACTGTGACCTCTACATAAGCTGTGCGGAGCTGCTTTTTGCGACATTTAATTTCGCAGATTTTTTCTAGTGGAAGTAACGCTCACACAGGAGATTTCGCGATTTTCCGAAGTCTGAGAAACGCGGGTCTTCCGTGGTGACTTATTGCATTTAGGCGTGGGTTCAGAGGCTGGGAGAAGCTGGCGATATTGCGACGAAGCCGTTAGAATAGACGTATAAGGCCGATGTAGCTCAGTTGGTAGAGCAACTGATTCGTAATCAGTAGGTCAGCGGTTCAACTCCGCTCATCGGCTCCATTCCCTTTCAAAATCATTACCGATTCGGATTCGACATTGCGTAAGTGCACGCTTGTGTGTACTCAGGCTTGCCGGTATTGGGTTTGGCTGGGATATTGGTTTCTGGTGTCCAGGAGCCTGACGGTGGAGTTGCTTCTTTCCGCGAGATTAAAGGTGGTGCTCGTTAGCTCCGCTGTTCTTAGTGCTTGCTTTGTAATGGCGTTCGCGTTCCGAAGTGACCGAATTGTCTTTGAGCCTGAGCGCATTGTTCTACCGGCGGATGGGCGCATGCATCCCGCCCTGCGGCTTCGAACCATGAGTGGGCGGGCTTTGAATTTGGCGGATGTCGAGGGGAGTGGGGAGCGTCTCCACTTGACGGCGACGGACCAAGCCCGCATCGAAGGGCTGCTGCGAGCTCCGGTTTCGCCGGGCCAGTCGCAGTTGCGTTTGCGCTGGCGGGGGCAAAGCGTGAACGTCCCGATTGATTTCGTCTTCGACCCTACGGATAGTTACGGGGATGGGACACCGGACTTTTTGCGGCTGCATACCGCGGAGGATCAGAGAGCCTTTCGGGGCTGGTTTACGATGCTTGCCGAGAGGGAGGCGCGGCTGGCGCCGGAGAGATTGCCGGCGGAGATCAGTGATTGTTCGGCGCTGCTTCGGTATGCGTATCGGGAGGCACTTCGAAGACATGATGATCAGTGGCTCACAGGGGCGGACACGGAAGGAATGGCGGTGCCTCCTTCGGTTCAGCAGTATCAGTACCCAGAGACCCCTTTGGGTTCGGCACTGTTTCGGGTGAGACCCGGAGCCTTTCACGTTGCGGATCTGGAGGATGACGGTTTTGCGCAGTTTGCCGATGCCCGGACGTTGATGATGCTGAATACTCATTTCATGAGCCGTGAGCTCGGAGTTGCACAACCGGGAGATTTACTTTTTTATCGCCAACTTGAACAGGACTCACCGTATCATTCGATGATTGTTGCCGGACAGCATTCGGATTGGGTTGTTTATCATACCGGTCCTATCGGCCGGGCGAAGGGCGAAGTAAGACGGGTTTCGGTTGAAGATTTACTGCATCATCCGGACGCGCGCTGGCGTCCGTTGCCGGAGAATTCGAATTTTCTCGGAGTGTACCGTTGGAATATTCTGCGCGACAGAAACTGAGGTGCCCACCCGCTGCCATCTTCGCAGTTGCGGTGGTGGCCCTGATGGCTCCCGCATCGCTGCGAGCTGATCGGCCTGTCTCTTTTAATCTGAGTACGAGCAAAGCCTACTCTCCGCAGGAAAAGCCGAAGATTCACCTATATGCTCGCAACGTCGATGAGCTTGAGTTTCGGATTTATCGAGTTCAGGACCCTGAAAAGTTCTTAGTGAACCTAAAGAATTTTCATGGCTTCGGAAACGAATCTCCGTGGGGCCCGAAAGAACAGGTAGATGAGAGGACGTGGCTGGAGAGGTTTCACGACTGGAAGCACCACCTCTGGTATTTGGTGAGGCAGTTTTTGCGCAGTCAGTATTCTCCGGAGAGCCGCGATGTACTTCGCGAACGGCAGTCTAATATTGCCCGGCGGAGCCGCGTGGTGGGAGCGGCACAGTTCGCGCAGATTCCACTGCTCAACGACAAACAGTTAGTGGCACGATGGCGCCAGGAAATGCCTCCGACGTTTGTTTCGGACGCTCAGGTTCTGCCGGTCGATCCCTTACCATCCGGGATTTACCTGGTGGAAGCGACGGATGGTCACTACAAGGCCTATACGATTTTGATGGTCAGCGAGATAGCGCTGGTTACGCGCACGACGAGCGGTTCGGTGCTTGCCTACTGCGTTAGCCGTCGTACGGGCGCGCCGATTGCAGGAGCGGAGGTGCGGCTGGGTGTCGAAAGGCAGGAACTGGCGAGCGCACAGACTGGGAGCGACGGTCTCGCCGAGCTACGTGCGGCAAGTGACAAACGGCAGATTGACAACATCTGGGTGATTGCGAAAGCGGAGAAGGAAGTTGCAGTCGTGACGCCAGGCGCATGGGCATTCAGCGCATCATCAAATAATAGATACGCTTCGTATGTTTATACGGACAGGCCTGTGTACCGGCCCGGGCATACCGTGCACTGGAAGGCGATTCTGCGGGAACGCGTGAATAACCATCTGGAGTTGCCGAAGAGCGGAACGATGCATGTTGTGATCGCGGATGATCAGGACCATCCCGTGTTTGATAAGGAGATGCCAGTTTCGCCCTCCGGATCGATCGCAGGAGACCTTACACTCGCGGCGAATGCGAGTCTTGGATACTACAACATTCGCATTGGAGAATCCGAGAGCGGAATTTCGGGCGACTTCCATGTGGAGGAATATCGAAAGCCGGAGTATCAAGTACGGGTTTCCGCAGCTAAAGCGAGGCTTTTGCAGGGTGAGTCGATGCAGGTGGTTATCGACTCCCGCTATTTCTTTGGCGAGCCGGTTGCGAATGCGAAGGTAAAGTATCGGGTTTATCACTCGCCACATTACTGGTGGGATGAAGAGGGTGCCGAGGGAGGACAAGCTGACTCGACAGAAGAGGGAGAAAACGAAGGCAGTTATCTTGGCTACGGAGCCGATCAGCAATCGGAGAAGACCGGAAGACTAGATGCCACTGGCAAGCTGACGATCACGGTACCGACTCAGTTCGATCCTGGGGCTCGGCAGAAACAGGATCAGGATTACACGGTTGAGGCAGGTGTTACGGATGAGGCCAACCGCGAGATCACCGGGCGAGGACACTTTCTTGCGACGATTGGGAGCTTTCGAATTCACGTTGAGCCATCGAGTTACGCGGTCCGCTCCGGTGAAAATGCGAAGTTTGATGTGACGGCGGTCGATTACGATGGCAAACCTGTGCAGACACAGGTTCACTTGCAACTGCTCTCGCGCCGCTGGACCTCGGGTGGAGCACAAATCACGAGAGGAGCGACGATCGATGTAACGACGGACGTGACAGGGAAAGCGCTGGGGAACATTCCGGTGCAGGCTTCGGGAAGCTTTGAGGTGGAGGCCACAGCAACTACACCCGAGCAACGAGTGGTGAGTGATACGAGCTGGTTCTGGGTGATGGGTGCCGGTGAGGCGGATTGGGGCAACGGTTCGCGAGGTTTGCAAATCGTGACCGATAAGAAGATCTATGCGCCTGGAGACACCGCGCACGTCAGCATTCTCTCCGAGGTCGAGGGATTTCATGCCTTGGTCGTCGCAACGGGCGACTCGGTTGAGTTCAAGAAGGTGATGTCGTCTGAGGGACGAACTCTGACGTTCGATCTGCCAATCACCAGCGAGGCGCAGCCGAATCTTGAGGTTGGGGTGGTTATTCTCAAGAATGATCAGCTGTACGAGACGGCTAAGCAGATCAAGGTGCCTCCAGTGCAGGAACAACTGCAGGTTGAGATCGTTCCTGTGAAGGAGGTGTTTCAGCCGGACCAAGTAGCAACCTACGATGTATTTACACGCGACTCTGCGGGTAGGCCGGTGAGTGCTGACTTCAGCTTTGGTGTTGTGGATGAGGCGATTTACTCTATCCGTCCAGACCTGAGCGGAGACATGGTGAAGCGCCTTTATCCGGATCGCTATGTCTATGCAGCGGTTGACTCCTCGCTACTCTATTACTTCAGCGGCGAAGCGGGTACGAAGTCGCCGCTGCTCGCAGAGCGGCAGTCGCGATATCGGCCGCAACTTGCGCAGGTAAAGCCGGGAATCGACGTGCAACCTAAGGTTCGCAAGGCATTTCCCGATACGGCTGTCTGGTCGCCGTCCGTGCACACCGACGCTGAGGGGCACGCTCGCGTAAATCTGACCTTCCCGGATTCGTTGACTACATGGAGAACTACGGTCCGTGCGATCACACTTGATTCGAAGGCTGGTTCGGCTGTGAATCGCGTCATCGTTCGCAAGAATATTATTGTGCGGATTGGTTCGCCACGTTTCATGCGCAAAGGCGACGAGCTGACCGTCCCTGTGATCGTTCATAACTATCTGGCACAGATAAAGCAAGTGCGTGTTTCGCTTGAGATTACGGGGCTTGATGCGATTGCCGGTTCGGCACAGGAGTTGGCAGTGCCCAGCAAAGGTGACGCGACGGTGTTGTGGCGCGTGAAAGCGTCGCAAATTGGCAATGCTCATCTGCTGGCCAAGGCACTTACGAACGAGGAATCGGATGCCATCGACATTTCATTTCCGGTTGAAGCAGTCGGCGTTCCGCAGACGATCAACGGAACGGGCGCGATCAGCGAAGCTGATGGCAAGGCCAGTGCCACGGTCAAATTTCCCTCGAGTACGGACGCGGCAGCTTATCGGATGCATTTGGAAGTGAGTCCGTCGATTGCGGGAAGTTTATTTTCTGCGCTCGACTACCTCACGACGTATCCCTATGGCTGCACCGAGCAGACGATGTCGAGCTTTTTGCCGAACATCATTGTTGCGGAGACCTTAAAGAGGTTGAACATTTCTGCTCGCGTGAATGCGGCGGATCTGAATGCGAAGATTGCGGCCGGAGTCGACCGGCTGAACGACTATCAACATGACGATGGCGGCTGGGGATGGTGGAAAGAAGACGACAGTCGTGTGTTCATGACAGCTTATGTCGTGAGCGGCCTGGCTAAGGCCAAGCATGCCGGGTATCTGCGGGACGATCAGCATCTCAACTCCGGGATCGGTTATCTGCAGAAGCAGCTTGCGCAGCATCCGCGAATGGTGCCGGAGCTTCGCGCTTATGTCGCTTATTCGCTGAGCGAGGCGGAAGCCCGTGGGGTTGACGATTCGCTGGATGTGTTGTGGTCTCGACAGAACGATCTCTCTGCCGAGGGCCTGGCTCTTACGGGGCTGACGATGCTTCGCAGTTCGGATAAGCGGGCAACTGAAATTGCGAAACTGTTGGAGAGCAAAGCCTACCGAGCCGGTGCGCTTACTTTCTGGCCTTCGAATTACAATCCGTTGCTCGACCTCGCTTACAACAACGATGCAGAGAGCACGGCGTTTGCATTGCGGTTCCTTACGCGAGCTGATCCTCAGAGTCCGCTGCTTGGACAGGCTGCGCAATGGCTGGTGGTGAATCGCAGCGGTGGGTACTGGTGGGATTCTACGGAGCAGACTGCCATGGTGCTCTTCGGCCTGGTCGACTATCTTGCGGCTTCGCAGGAGTTGAATGCAGACTTCGATGTTGATGTCCTGCTGAATGGAAGTTCCGTCGGCAAGCGTCACTTCACTTCAGCGGATGCGACAGCCGGGGTTGATCTTCAGATCGATGTTCCTGTCGAGAAGCTTCAGCTGCGAAATACTGTCGAGATAGTAAAGCATGGTAGCGGAGTTGCCTACTGGACATCGCAGGGAAGCTACTACTCGCCGGAACAGAAGTTCTATCAACAGGGAACGCTGTCGCTCAATCTCACTCGCGACTACTTCAGGTTGGTGCCAACGCAAAAGGATAGTCAAATCGTCTACCGTCTCGATCCACTCAATGGACCTGTGGCATCCGGGGATATTCTTGTGGTGCATCTGGCGGTCAATGGTTCGTCGGCTAAGTATTTGCTGCTCGAAGACCCAATTCCTGCGGGTACCGAGTTTCTCGAACACGAGGACAGCTACAAAATTGTTGACCGACCAGGCCGCTGGAGCTATTGGTACACACGTCGTGAGTTCCATGATGATCGTGCCGCAATCTTTGCGACCGACTTTAGCGGGAGACAGGAATCTTTTTATCTGCTCAAAGTCGTCAATCCGGGCAGCTTCGTCATCAGTCCTGCGCATGTTGAGCCAATGTATCAACCGGGCGTGCAGGCAACAAGTGATGCACTCCATCTTGAGGTCAATGCTCCGATATCCGAGGTGAAACATTAATGGCATCCCTATTGAAAGACCTCAGATCGGCGCCTGGGAAGATGTCAAAGGTTTTCATACTGCAATGGATGGGAAACCTCGGCTTAATGCTGCTGGCTGCGCTATGGCTCCAGATCCCCGATTCCCATGTTTGGCAGTTCACGCTCTCCATCATCTCCGGGGTGCTGATTGGATTAGGAGCGCTGTGGCTCTATGCAAGGACGGTGAGTGAGCTGCGAAGGCCCACTACTTCCGCATTAGTGCGAATGTTGCTCCTGGTAGTGTTCGTCACAGGCTGGCTGCTTGTTATTTATCTCATTGGCCAGTTGAGAGAGAAAGAGGGTTTGTTCGCCGGGTTCTGGAACTCAAAGATGGTTCCCGATCTGAGGTACTTTCTCAATTACTCCCGTTTGCTGGTCTGGCAGGAGCAATTCTATGATCTGGCGCAATGGACATTTGCAGGTTTTATGCTGCCTGTTGCGCTTGAGATGTGCGCCTCGGGTTTACGTTGGATCAACTTCAAACAGTCGCGCCAGGTTTATCGACACTGGCAGTATTGGTTGGTGGTCGTCGTTGCTGGTCTTGCAGGAATGGCACTGACCGGGGCACTTGCGAGATGGACGCCTGGCAAGGGAGTGGCCGTTGAAACGGTGAGTCTGCTTGGTCGTCTTGGTGTTGCTTACACTGCGGATATTTTTCTATGGTGCTTTGTGCTCACGCTCACCGCGAACTATCTCGAAGCAGCGGACTGAACGGCATCAAGGACTCACGAGTATGTTGGCGGGAACTCCATCGCGCAGCCAACCTCTTACAGTCGTGATTCCGTACCTCTTCAGCAGCTTGTCTGCCATCTGTCCTGCCACGATGTGTGCATGTTGTGCTGCAACAGGGTCGGAAGGATGTGCTAGCGGGGCCTCTATCTCCGTAATCGACATCTTGGGGACTGCCTCGTGTTTTGGGTAGCCTTCTCCTTCGGCAAGTCTCTCGACCAGTCCCTCACGCAGCCAAAGCGGCACCTGCGAAGTGGCTTCGTGTTCGACTAATACGTGTAAAAATTCGTGCAGTAGTACTTTATCGCTTCCGCCATTTTTCTCGAGAATGGCTGAGGGCTGTAGGTAGACATCGCTTCCTCGCGTCGAAGCGAGCACCCAACCGGGTTCTCCGGTTGTCTGTCGAAACAATTCCGACGCCGGCAGTGCATAGACCTTGGGATGGAGGGACACGCTCACCGGAAAGGTCGAGTTTGCCCGAGCCCATGCTCGATTCGCCTTCGCTAACAGTGAGTCGCCCGGTGTGACATAGAACAGGGTTAGGCCTGTCCCCTGAAAACTCTTCCAGCCCCTGTCGTTTGCCGCAACTCGCGTGACAGTGCCGGGGAAGTAGAAGTTCAGGATCTGGTGGTAGTCGTGGCCTTCGGCTGCCATCTCAGAAGCTCCAGCCTGACACAGGCCGACTCCATGTCCGTAGCCCTTGCCCTCGACATGTAAAACACCTTGCGCGACTTCGACGGAATACCAGTTGCTGCGCAACTGGTTCCAGCCAAGCGCTCGATCCACAGCGAAACGAAAGCTACTGGCCGAGATTGGAGCGCGGGTTCCCGGGCCTGAGACTTCGAGAAGGCTGATCCGTCCGCTGGAAGTTCGCTTGAGAATGCGAACGTCATTCAATGAAACGGGAGTGTGCCACCCTTCCTGCTGAAAGATTTTACTGAGCTGGTCGAGGCTCACCTGGGCACTCCATGCGGCACTGGAGCGCCGAAGGCAGTATGGATCCTGATGTGATGAGAGGTACGCCGCCTGCTCGCGAGGCCATACATTCAGTGCTGCCTCCGTGACACCGCCGCAGTGTTGTGTGAAATAGATATGCGCCCTGTGGCTACCGGACCAGAGGGTTTCGCCTGCAGTTTCTTTTACTGCAAGCTCTACTTCAGGTCGCGGCTTCCCAAATCTCAAAGCCTGACAATGGGTGCTATCGCAAAGGCTGAAGCCTTCTGCTACGTGACGACTGTTATTGAGCAGTGCGAACGTTCGTACGCTAACCGCCATTGCCTTCAGAGATTCCAGTGACTCGCCCGGCGAGGCTTCGCCATTTAATGCGGCGATGATGTAGTTTTCGCTGGGAAGGGACAACAGGACTCGCAACCCACCAGGCGAGGATGTGATCGTCCAGGAACCTATAGCGTTCACCCCCTGATCAGAACCGGAGGCGTTTATGGTGAAGGAGCCGCTCAGTTCGATGCGCTTGACCGTGTTGCCAGAAGCGAGTTGAATTCCGTCTTTTCCATTTTCAAGCTGAATGACTTTCTCAACTGGCTGCTTTGGACACTCTATGCAAGTGCGCATCCACCCGGCACCATTGTGAGATGCGATTGTGATTTTCTGGACCTCTCGGACGGAGAAAAGCCGGACCGTGAGAAGCGTTGCGCTTGCAGCCGGCGATTCGGATAGCGCGGCGGCCACGCTCAACATTGCAAGCAGTACCGCGATAAGAGCACGTGCTGGTTGGTTCACTGGGCCTGATCCTTCCAATCCAGCAAGAAGCGATGAGCCATGCGTGCTGCATCCGCACCGTTGCCGTGGGGCAAGTAGATCACGATGACAATCTCGGTCGCCTGATGTTTTGCGATCCCGGCGAACCATCCATGCGTCCTTGCTTGACCGGGGTCGCTGGCGGTTCCGGTTTTTCCTGCGATTTGCAGGTCGGTAACTGCGGCATCATGGGCCATTCCGTACCGTACAGAGTGAGTCATGCCTGCTTCAACGGCTTGTACAGATGGCTGTGATTGTGAGTCAGCCAGTTTTAGTGCGAGTCTTCGGTAGGCGACGGCGACCTGGGCTGGTGTTATTGCTACTCCTGTGAGGCCTAAGACGAAGAGTTGTTTCTGTTCCATGTTGGTTGGCGCTCGTAACGTTGACGCGGCTTCGACTGGAAAGAGATGGGGAGCCGCCGTCAATCCGTATGACTGCAGGATCTCGGTGGCTTGTGCAGGCGAGAAACGATTCGCCAGCTCTGCGAAGTAGGTATTACAGGAATACGCGAGTGCCTCTTCGGCGGTGAAGGCTACATTGCTTTGTGGGTGTGTGCACTCGAGGTTGCGCCCGAGGATATGCAGCGAGTGTCTGCAGAAGACCGTCGTCTGGGGACGGATGAGATTCTGCTCCAGCGCACCTTGTATGAAGAACGGTTTTAAGATGGAGCCCGGGCTGCTACGAAGTGTTGCCGCGTTCTGTGATTTCTCTACCGCGAGCAGGCGTCCGGTCTTTGTTTCTACTATGAGTGCAACCGCAGGAGTATCTTTTGTCGCTCGATTCAGTGCCTGCTGAATCTTCACTGGCGTGGCTTGTGCGACCGCCGGCAAATTCGAACAAAACAAAAAGACTCCAGCGAAGAGGGTGTGCGTCTTTTTTGAAGGCAATCCCGGGAACCCCCAATCTGGGGTGAGACCTGTTTTGGTGATTGAATCAGAAGTTCGCATTGGTTGTGATTTTCGGTCGATCAGCTCGGCCCTTTGCGCGCCCAAGGACAAGGATTAGAAGACTTTACCCACAGTGTGTCTGAGTATGTCATGAAGTCGGATTCTGGGGTTGCGGATTCAGGTGTTCAATCGTTCTTGACTGATATTACAAATTGCGATATTGTTATCGCAATTTGTAATACAGCAATGAAGCTCAGCGACAAAATTCGATATCTGCGTGAGGTGGAAGGGAACCTGCGTGGGCTTGGTCGTGCGATGACGCAGCAGGAGTTGGTGCGTGCTATTCAGCAGGAGAATGGCAACGGCAGGAAGACGAGCCGGGGAACGATCAGCCAGTCTTATCTTTCGCAGATTGAGAGCGGGGCGCGGCCTCATCTGACGAATACGACGCGGTTGCTGCTAGCGAAATTCTTCAAGGTGCATCCCGGGTATCTCGTGGACGATCCTGAGGGTTATCACCCGGAGCTAATGTCGGATCTGCGAAGCGCAGAAGACAAGCTTGATTTGTGGCTGGTTGGCGGCGCGGAACGCTTCCGGCGCGACCCTGCGCTTTACCGGGCGCTACTGGCTTTGGCAAATCACAGCGATTCGCGGCGTTGTTTCCTGCTGCTTGAGGCGATCATTGAGACGCCTGCGTTGCTTGACCGTTTATTTCATGTTCTTCGTGCCGAACCCACTGCGCCTCTCGGGCGTTCGGTTGCGAACTTGCTGCCTGCAAAGAATTCAGCTGGTGCGCGGAGGTCCAAATAATATGGACACCTTTTATCTCATCTGTTTCGTCGTTGGCCTTGTCCTGAGCATTCTCTCGTTAGTTGGAGGCTTTGGCCATCTGCATCTTGGCCGCGTTCATATGGGACATGGAGGGCATGTTCACTATGGTGCCCATGGCGGCGTTCATCAACATGGTTCGGGAATCTCGGCTGTCAATGGTTTTACGATCACGGCATTCCTGTGCTGGTTTGGCGGGGTTGGCTATCTTCTGCATCGATACAGTGGCTTTGTCGTGCCGGTTGTTCTGTTGCTATCAGCTGTCGGCGGGGTGGTTGGCGCTTCGCTGCTTTGGACGATCCTCTTCAAGCTGTTGCTGCCACGCGAGCGTGTCCTGGCCTCGGAGGATACGGAGATGACCGGTGTTCTGGCTAGCGTGAGCGATGCGATTCGCGACGGCAACGGGACTGGCGAGATTATTTTTTCGCAGACAGGGGCTCGCCGGGCCGCTGCGGCTCGCAGCGAGGATGGAATGTCGATCGAGCGCGGAGTTGAAGTTGTGGTGATTCGGTATGAACGCGGGATTGCGTATGTCCGCCGCTGGGATGAGCTCAGCGACGGTTTGCCGTGAACGCCGGATTCGATCTTCGTCAGGCGGCCTCTCTTGCCGAGGCACTCCCCCGCCTTGCCTCTTCTGCGGCAAGCACCTTACACGCACTGCAGTCCTTGACTGGACAAAGGAATCATATGTGGAACTCGGTCGTTATCATTGGCGGTTTGCTTGTCCTTGCCATCCTGGCGCTTTCTACTGTGCTGGCCAAGATGTTTCGCAAGGCCGGGCCTAACGAAGCAATTATTGTTTACGGTTTTCGCGGTCCGCGCGTCATCAAGGGCGGCGGCGCTGTGATCTTTCCTGTTGTTGAGAACTCGCGTCAGCTCTCGCTGGAGTTGATGAGCTTTGATGTCGCTCCGCAGCAGGATCTTTATACAAAGCAGGGTGTCGCGGTTACTGTTGAAGCGGTTGCGCAGATAAAAGTTCGCTCGGATAAGGAGTCGATTCTTACTGCGGCGGAGCAATTTCTGACGAAGTCTCCTGATCAGCGCGAGGGGCTTATTCGTTTGGTGATGGAGGGTCATCTGCGCGGGATTATCGGCCAGCTTACGGTTGAGCAGATTGTGAAAGAGCCTGAGATGGTGGCCGAGCGCATGCGGTCCACCTGTATGGATGACATGAGCAAAATGGGGCTCGAGGTGATCAGCTTTACGATTCGCGAGGTTCGCGACAAGAACGAGTACATCACGAATATGGGCCGACCGGATGTGGCGCGCATTCGCCGCGACGCTGAGATAGCCGCTGCCGAGGCCGAACGCGATACTGCTATTCGTCGTGCGGTTGCTCTGCGTGAAGCCGCTGTTGCGAAGGCCGCTGCCGATCAGGAGCGGGTGCTTGCCGAGACTCTGTCTCTCGGTAAGCAGGCAGAGGCCCAGCGCGATCTCGACATCCAGAAGGCGCAGTTCACTGAAGCTGCTCGTCGCCAAGAGGCCCAGGCTGACAAGTCGTATGAGCTGCAGACGAATGTGATGCAGCAGAAGGTTATTGCTGAGCAGGTTAAGGTTCAGCAGGTCGAGAAGCAGGAGCAGATCAAGGTGCAGGAGGCTGAAATTCTGCGTCATGAGAAGGAGTTGATTGCCACTGTTCTGAAAGGAGCTGAAGTCGAGCGTCAGAGGATTGAGAATATTGCGAACGCGGAGAAGGCTCGCTTGACGATGGAGGCCGAGGGCCGCGCCGCTGCGATCCGGGTGCAGGGCGAGGCCGAAGCGAACATCATCTTCCAGAAGGGTGAGGCTGAGGCCAAGGCAATGAACGTGAAGGCCGAGGCTTATCAGGAGTGGACGCAGGCTGCCGTTGTCGACAAGTTGATTACGAACATGGCGGATGTCGTTCGCGCCATGGCGGAGCCGCTGAGCAAGGTAGACAAGATCACAATCGTTTCGACGGGCAACGATGGCGTGACTGGAGCCAACAAGATCACCGGCGAGATGACGAAGATCGCTGCGCAGGTTCCGGCTCTCTTTGAGGCTTTGTCGGGCATGAATCTGCAGGAGCTTATGACGAACGTGAAGGCGATGAAGCCTCGTGAGAACGGGGACGCGCGCTCGGCTTAACTCTTGTTTGCCTCGTTTGGTTCTGGCTCATCGGAGAGCTTGCTTCGGTGAGTCAGGACTTACTTGAAATGCAAGCACAACTCGAGAAGGATCTATGTTCACTCTTATTTTTATCCCAACGATTCTGATTCTTGTTGCAGTTTCTCTGATCTCGCGTCTTCTCTTTCGTCCCTTTTGGAACCCTTATCGTCTGCGGCGTCCGTACTACGGCCCCTATGGGTATTACGGCTATGGTCGCGGGTATCGGCGGCACTGGTTTCCAGGAGGAGGTTTTCTAACAATCATGATGCTGGTCGCACTTGGCCGCATCTTCGGGCGACGCTGGTAATCGCGCCGCTCACCTCCTGCATCTCTTCGAAAGGAGATTCATCATGGCACTATTGGAACGGGTAGGAACACTCTTACGAGCGAATATCAATGACCTAATCGAGAAAGCGGAGGATCCAGAGAAGCTTGCGAAGCAGCTGGTACTGGATATGGAGAATCAGCTTCTCCAGGTGAAGACGCAGGTAGCGATTGCGATTGCCGATCAGCATCTTCTGCAAAAAAAGCTGAAGGAACATGAGGACGCCGTGAATCAGTGGAATCGTAAGGCGGAACTTGCTGTGCAGAAGCAGCAGGACGATTTGGCGCGGGCGGCGCTGCAGCGGAGTCTGAGCAGTCAGCAGCTTGCGGCGGGGTTTGCGCAGCAATTGGAAGATCAGAATGCTGAGACGGAGACCCTGCGCACGGCGTTTTCGAATCTTCAACAGAAGCTGCAGGAGACGAGCGCGGCTTGCGAGATGCTGATCGCTCAGAATCGTCGTGCGCGAACTGTGGGCAAGGCGAATGCAGCTCGAAACATTGCGTCAAGCCAGCAGAAGGCGGCGACGCTGAACCGGTTGCGATCGAATATTCAGCGGAAGGAATCGACAAACGCGGCTGGCCATATCATTCTCGAAGCGGAGACGCTGGAGGACAGGTTCTCGACGCTTGAACGGGAAGACCAGATTGAACGACTACTGGAGGACTTGAAGAGCCGCCAACCGCGCCTGGCTTGAGACAATAGGCTTCCGATTGCTGCTGAGCATAGCCGCGTCCGAATGCGAACAGTAGTTTGCGGATTTGGACGGTGCGGTTGCTGACTCCTTTACTTTGCGGAGGGGTGGAATTGTATGTCTTTCATGAACTTGAACGATTTGGAGATTGGCGGTTCTTTTGGCAAGCGAATTGCCACTTGAAGGAGAAACAGAAGCACACTGGGAGGCTGGTGATGGCTTATTTTGAGCGGATTCGTGATGTGATCTCGGGGCCGTTTAGTCCAGAAATCCTCGGACAGAGGACGGCAGCTGGCTGGCAGATGGTCTCAATCGAGTGGCGAAGAGAGCTGCCGGATGGGGAGGCACCGACAGAGGGAGCTTATAACGAGGAGATTCCGTATGGGCTGAGAATCTCGGATGATTGCCAGCGGCTCGAGGTAGAGCCGGCGGAGAATCAGGCGATGATGCTGATGATGGAGCTGCTAGGGCAAGACTTTTCTTACTCAAGCATTGTGAGCGATCTGAATGAGAAGGGCTTTCGGATGCGGGATGGAAAGCCGTGGACTCGGGTCGCGGTGTTTAATATGATGCCGCGGCTGATCGAGGCTGGGCCGAGGATGTTTTCGAGCGAGGACTGGAAGAGGTTGCGGAGTGGGCTTGGGGCTCGGGTCTGAAGTCCGGGGAATAGTTGTAGGGAGTAGAAAATCTTTGCTCTCAGGTGAGCGGCGGTTATTTGCGTGGGTGTAAGAGCTTTTGTCTCGGTTTTTGCGTCTTACGAGCTTAGGAGACGCTTTGGGCGAGACATGCACGGACCCCGCGATGATCGTGCAGCGTCCACGCTGGTGGAGGCGGCGATGGTTTTTGTGGGTAGTAACGACGTCGCTGGTAGTGGCCTTTGTGGGAGCGTTGATGGTGGATTGGGGTTTGAGGCATGTGGAGCCTCTGCTGCGTCGAAAAGTCGTTGAGACGCTTTCGGCTCGCTTTCATTCGCCGGTGGAACTGGACCGACTAAACGTTTCCTTGCGGCGTGGCGTGATTGTGACCGGTGGTGGGTTGCGGATTCTTTATCTTGCGGGACCTACAAAGCGTGATTCCCGGGCGAACGCCCCGCCGATGCTGGTGGTGGATCATTTCGCGTTTTCAACGGGGTGGAGAGAGCTGCTGCGACCTACGACGCGAGTGGTTTCGGTGAATGTAAGAGGGCTTGCGATTAATATTCCGCCGAAGGAGTTGCGTGGAGCGCAGGTGGCGGATGATCCTACGAAGAAAAAGCAGCCCGTGATAGGGATCGTCGTGGATACGATTGCGTGCACAGATGCGAAGGTCGTGATTGAGACGAGCCAGCCAGGAAAGCTGCCGCTCGAGTTCGATATCAGCAGCCTGGTGTTGAAGGATGTCGGCGCGAAGAAGCCTTTTAATTATGAGGCGACGGTGAGGAACCCAAAGCCGGTGGGAGATGTTCATTCGGTGGGACACTTTGGGCCTTGGCAGGGAGATGAGCCGAGAGATACAGCGTTGGATGGTACTTACGAGTTTACTAATGCGGATTTGTCTTCGATTCATGGGATCGCAGGGATTCTGGCCTCGACGGGAAGGTTTGGCGGGACTCTGGGTGAGATTGACGTGGAAGGAGCGGCGGAGGTGCCGGCGTTTCGACTGGATGTGAGCGATCATGCGCTGCCGCTGCATGCGGATTTCAAGGCGGTAGTGGATGGAACGAACGGAGATACGACGTTGGAAGAGGTGAAGGCACGTGTGGGGCGGTCGGTGTTGACTGCGAGCGGGGCGGTGACGCGATCGATTGCGGCGCCCGGGCACAACACTGACTTGCATGTGGAGATGGAACATGCGCGAGTTGAGGATATGTTGACGCTAGCGATGAAGAGTAAGCCTACCTTGATGCGTGGGGCTTTGGCGACGAGAGTGCATTTTGTGTTACCACCAGGGCCGGTGAGTGTTTCGCGGAAGATGCGACTCGATGGGACGTTTGCGGTTCGAGATGCGTTTTTGAACGATGCCAAGATGCAGCAGCAACTGGATGCGATGAGCGAACGGGCGAAGGGAAAGCCGAAGCTTGCGAATGCAAAGGACGCCGAAGTGGTGGGCGCGTCGGCGTCAGGCAGGTTTTCGCAGACAAATGCTGTAGTCGATATCAGCGAGCTGAAGTTTGCGATACCGGGGGCGCAGATGTCGATGGATGGGAAGGTTCAACTTGTGGGTAGTACGTTTGATTTTCGGGGGAAGGTGCGAACCGAAGCTACAGCTTCGCAGATGACTACGGGGTGGAAGAGTTTGTTGCTGGGGCCGTTCGACAAGTTGTTGAAGAAGAACGGAGCTGGTGTGGAGCTGCCGATTAAGGTGACGGGAGCGGGATCGACCTATGATCTGCGGCTGGATTTTCCGCACGAGACACGTGCTCCGCAGGGACTGTCAAGTCTTCCAAAATGAATGATGTGCCGGATGTGGTGCTTCGGTTGGAGAGACAACCGAAGATGGCTCTGCTACTGTCAATTCTGAGAGTTTTTTCGGCCTCCGGGATTTTTCGGCAGAGCGTTTGAGCGGTTGAACTATGGAGTTTGATGTCGGGACAGCCACAAATTGATCTAAGCCCTGTACCTGCGGTTGAGCAGGCGCCCGAGAACGGCACTGCGCCGACAAGAAGATTAGCGCCGGTATGGTTGCAGCGACTGTCGCTCTTTGTGCTGGTGCTTTTCTGTGTATACCTGGGCGTGCTGGTGATGGTGCTGCCGTGGTGGACCCGGATCTGGGATAGGAACGAGTTCATTCTGGCGCGTCCGTGGCTTGCCACTGTGCTTCATAATGGCGCAGTGCGAGGAATCATCTCAGGACTAGGGCTGCTCGATATCTGGATTGGAATCTCGGAGGCGGTGCACTATCGCGACTACCGTGGGTAAGAAGGCCTTAGAGGAAACGAACGAGCAGGCGGACCATGAGATTCATGACGATCCTTTGCTTGCCTATGAGAACCCGGAGTTTCTGAACTCGCCCGAAGGGAGGCCGCTGCGGATCATGGCGGAGTATGCGGAGCCGATGTCTCGGTTTCGGCGCGAGCGGATTCAGGACACGGTTGTATTCTTCGGGTCGGCCCGGTTTCGGGCACTGGATGTGGCTAGCGCCGAGCTGGAGCTGCTGGCGAATACAGGTTCGTGCCAGCCTGCTCCGGACCATGAACAGCCCGCGACACCAAAAGAAGTTGAGAGCGGCGAGGCGACGGGACTTCAACTAAAGCGGGCCGAGGCTGCGGTGGAGATGGCCCGGTATTACGAGGATGCGCGCAAGCTTGCGGGGATGGTGGGTTCGTGGTCGAAGACGCTGCCCGGGCGCCGACATCGGTTCGTGGTGACTTCAGGTGGCGGGCCAGGGATTATGGAGGCAGCGAATCGCGGGGCGGCCGAGGTTGGAGCGAAGACGATCGGGTTGAATATTCAGCTGCCGTTCGAGCAGCATCCGAATCCGTACATCACGCCGGAGCTGAGTTTTGATTTTCACTACTTCTTTATGCGGAAATACTGGTTTGCCTATCTGGCGAAGGCACTGGTGGTGTTTCCGGGTGGATTTGGAACGCTCGATGAGATGTTCGAGTTACTGACGCTTGCGCAGACGAAAAAACTGGCGAAGACAATTACAGTTGTCATCTACGGATCTGATTATTGGAAGAACGTCATCAACCTCGAGCTGCTGGCGGATAAGGGCGCAATTGCGATGAGCGATCTGGAGCTGTTCAAGTTTGCGGATACTCCGGAGGATGCCTTTGCGATTCTGAAGGCGGGACTGCAGGAGCATCTTGATTCTGAGTATGAGCGTATTCAAAGACGGCTGGAGAGTGGTGAAGGATTGACTTCGCTGCAGGCTCCGAGCGCCGAGGTGATTCTGGGGCCGGATATCGCGAAGACCCGGTAAAGCGCTACTGCGGATTTGACCATCAGAGCCTTACGCCGTGTTCGCCGATGATGGTGAAGACGTCCAGGAGATTGGTGAGACCAAGGAGCTCGCGAATGCGTTTGCCAATGTTAAGGAGCAGCAAGTCGCAACCTGCCGCGCGGGCTGAGGTATAGAGCCAGACGACAGTGCCGAGACCCATGCTGTCCATGCGTTTGAGATCCGACAGGTCGAGGACAATTCGCTTGATGTCGGGGATCAACGGGCGAACTCTGGCGGAAAGGACGTCTGTGAGCCCAGAGACGAGGTACCCATGCAGATGAACAATAGCCTGGTTGTCTGTACAGTCGATTTCGATAGTGAGGTAGGGGGTGGGAACGGCTGGATCGGGCATGGGCCTCCTTTTTTGCGACCTGTCAAAGGCAGCGAGAGGGCTGTGAAAGAGTTTCTCATAGACGGCTCTGGGGAATCATTGCAGTAACGGAAGTTACGGATATTGAAGCTCCATTCTTGGTGCAGTTACATGGCCGTCATGTAAGGCCCCCATACTGACCACGACAGAAGCCTGAAGGGGGTGGACGATGGGTCAGTCGAGCATCTCGTATCTGTGGCGCGAACCGAAGGCGGCGGAGGGATTCGCAACGGGAGTGTCGCTGCATAGCCACACAAACCAGTCGAAAGAGACTCTGGACTTTATTTCGGAGCTTTCGAAGGACTGGAATGTGCTGCAGCCGGTGATGCGCTGGGCGGAGCGTCGCTGCAAACGAATGACGGGAATCAATCCGAACTATGCGAAGAGCTACTGGACTCCACCGTTGACGCCAAGCCTGGCGTTCGATCTGGAGCGACGGCAGATTGAAGAGAAGCTGCAGATTGCGGGTCTGGTGTCGCTGACCGATCATGACGATATTCAGGCGCCGATGCTGCTTCGCACGGTGGCGGCTTCGCGGCATATTCCGGTGTCGGTGGAGTGGACGGTTCCGTTTGGGGCAACGGCGTTTCACCTGGGGATTCATAACCTGCCAAGTTCGATGGGTTCGATGTGGATGGAACGGTTCGCGGAGTTTACGGCGATGCCGGTGGAGACGCGCTCGCCGAAGATGCTAACTCAGATGCTGGCGGAGCTGGATGAACTGCCGGGCGTGTTGATTGTGTTCAACCATCCGATTTGGGATTTGTATCGCGTGGGAAAAGAGAAGCATGAGGTTCTGGTGAATGAATTTCTGGCGGTGAATGGGCAGTATGTTCACGCGCTGGAGTTGAATGGCCTGCGTGACTGGAGAGAAAATCGCGAGACATCGACGCTGGCCGGCAAATGGAACCAGCTGGTGATCAGCGGTGGCGATCGGCATGGTCTGGAGCCGAATGCGAATGTGAATCTGACCCAGGCGAAGAGCTTTACGGAGTTTGTGCATGAGGTGAGGCGCGAGCGGCAGAGCCATGTGCTCTTTATGCCGCAATATGCGGAGCCGTGGAAACATAGAATTCTGCAATCAACGCTGGCAGCGGTCCGGAATTATCCGGATTTTCCGGAGGGATCGCGGCAATGGGATGAGCGGGTGTACCATCCGGATGCTGAGGGCGTGATGCGGCCGCTGACGGAGCTTTGGACGACGGGACATGCTCCTGCGCTTTGCCAGGCGGCACTGAGCCTGGTTCGGATGATGGGTGCGGCGCCCGTTTCGGGCGGATTACGGCTGGCCTGGAACAACCGAGGCGAGATGCGGGCTACGTTGGCGAAGCAGGACGCTTAGGCTGTGACTTCGAGTTTTGAGGGTTGAGTTTCCCGGTTCTCGCGGGGGATGGCGCGGGGTAGTCTAGAGCGATGCGGGTGCCGCGTGTTGCCTACTTTCCGGATTCCTTCCATGAAGTGAATGGCGTGGCACATACGAGCCGAAATTTTTTGGCTTACGCGGAGCGGTATGGGCTGCCGTTTTTGTGTGTACGTGCAGGGATGCGGGAGCCGGCGTTCGAGCAGGCGGGTGGGTTGCGGACACTGGAGCTGGGCCGGAGCCGAAGTTCCGTGCGGATGGAGAAGGACCTTCGATTCGACATGTTGTTCTGGCGGCACGGCGCGGTGATACGGCGGGAGCTGGAGCGGTTTCAGCCGGATATGATTCACATTACGGGGCCGAGTGAGTTGGGGATGTTTGGGGCTTACTTTGCGTGGGAGATGGGAGTGCCGCTGGCGGCCTCATGGCATACGAATATTCATGAGTATGCTGCACGGAGAATGGGTTGGCTGACGCGACGCATGGCGCAGAACCGCGGGACTGCGATTGAGCGAGGGGTGGAGGCTGGGGTGCTTTGGGGAACTTCACGGTTCTACCAAATGGCGAAGGTTCTATTCGCTCCGAACGAGGAATTGTGCCGGATGCTGGAAAGGGCGACGAGCAGGCCTTGTTTTCTGATGCGGCGCGGTGTCGACACGGAGTGGTTTTCGCCTGCGCATCGAACGCGAGGGACTGATGACAGATGTGTCGTTCTGGGATATGTGGGACGGCTTTCGGTAGAGAAGAACGTTTCGCTGCTGGCGAGGGTGGATAGGGAGCTGGAGGGAATGGGTTTGGGAGGCGGCGTTCGCTTTCTGATTGTGGGGCACGGGAACGATGAGGCGGAGCTGCGGAGAGAGTTAAAGAGGGCGGAGTTTGCCGGTGTCTTACGAGGGCAGGCGCTTGCAGAGGCTTACGCGAATATGGATGTGCTGGTGTTTCCATCGCATACGGATACGTTTGGGAATGTTGTTTTGGAGGCGCTGGCGAGTGGGATTCCTGCGGTGGTGACTCCAGACGGCGGGCCGAAGTTTATTGTGCGGGATGGAACGACGGGATTTGTAACTGAAGATGATCATTTTACGAATGCGGTGGCAGAGTTGGTGAGAGATAGAGCGCGCCTTGATGCGATGCGGTCGGAGGCTCGGGAGTATGCGCTGGGTTGCAGCTGGGATGCTGTTTTCGATCGAGTGTACGCTGGCTATGAGACTGCGTTGCGAACGCGGCTTAGTTGAACTTCGGCGATGATGGACCAGGTGACCTGCGCGAAGACCTGGCGCGTCATCTCATGGAATAAGTGAACGGGTAGAGGCGGGGGATACCTTGATTCATCGCATGGTCCGGAGCGATCTTAGCGAGTGTGTTGATTGAATCGTGTCCATTTGTGAACAGCTCGCAACAATTTCGGACAGTGGCGATGTCCGTGGCGGGGGCAAATAGCTGACTTTGCATGGAGTTGCGGCAAATCCGTGTGGCTTGGAAATTGCAAATAGCCTTGGCAAATAATTGAGTGAGGATTTCCCCCATGCTGACCTTGTCTCGCGATTTGAAGATTGTCGTCCGCCGTCTGTTGAATTCGCCCGGATTTGCGCTTACCGCGGTGTTGATGCTGGCGTTGGGGATTGGCGCGACGACGGCGATCTTTTCGATCGTAGAGGCCGTGCTGCTCCGTCCGCTGCCATTCAAAGAGCCGGACCGCTTGATGGTGCTGGGGGACGTTCTCCAAGGTGCGCAGGTCGGCGGAAATGGCGAAGCAGGGGTGACGGTGCCGGATATCCGGAACTACACGCGAGATACGCACAGCTTTACGAGTCTTGGCGGATATCAAGGAGCGGGGTTTGAATTGTCGGGCGTGGGAGAGCCTGCGATTGTTAACGCCACCCGAATGAGCGGAGGCGTGTTGCCTGCGTTGGGGGTTGAGCCGTTGATGGGACGCGTATTTTCGCAGGCAGAGGACGACCAGCATCAGCAGGTGGTGGTGCTAAGTTATTCGACCTGGCAGAACCGCTTTCAGGCTGATGCGAACATTCTTGGCAAAAAGATTCTTCTCGACCGCAAGCCATATGTAGTGATCGGCGTGATGCCTCGCAACTTTGAGTTTCCACTACAGCCGGGCCATCTGAACCGAAGCGAACTTTGGGTGCCGATCAGCTTTACGAAAGGCGAACTTGAGCCGAGCAGTGGAGCGAATTGGAGCTACAGCATGGTGGGTCGGTTGAAGCCAGGTGTAACCGAGGCGCAGGCTGTGAGCGATGCGGAAGGAGTGGCGAAGGAGACGATACGGAATTATCCGGCGTTTATGGCTGGGCTGAGTATGCATCCTGTTGTGAGACCGCTCCACGAAGAGACCGTTGAGTCGGCACGGCCACTGGTGCGGACCCTGTTTCTTGCGGTTACGGTTGTGTTGTTGATCGCTTGCGCGAATCTTGCGGGGCTTTTGCTGGTGCGTGCGATTCGAAACCGGAGAGAGATTGCGGTGCGGCTGGCGCTCGGAGCGAGCAGCTCAGCTTTGCTGCGGCAAATGGTGTTGGAGAGTCTCGTGCTGAGCGTGACTGGAGGTGTGTCTGGGCTTCTGCTTGCGTGGATTGCGTTGCGAGTTGGGATCAAGCTGCTGCCGGAGACCCTGCCGCGCATCAACGAGATTGGATTGGATTGGCAAGTGGTTGTTTTTGCACTCGCGCTCGCGGTCTTGACCGGAGTGGTGTGCGGGCTAGCGCCCGCGTTTGCGGCGATTCGGACGAACGTGAACGACACGTTGAAGGAAGGTGGACGCACAGGCACTGCAGGCGGACACGCTCGGCTGCGGTCGGCGCTGGTGGTTGGGGAGATTGCGGTTGCGATGGTTTTGCTCGCGGCTTCGGGATTGTTGCTGCGAAGCTTTGAGAAGATGCGGCAGGTGGATCTGGGATACCGGCCTGACCATACGCTCGTGGCTGCGTACAATCTACCGCGGGAGAAGTACGGGACCCAGTCTGCGGTGAATGAGTTCAACCATGAGCTGGAAAGACGAATGCAGGAGCTGCCGGGGGTTCAGAGCGCAGGGGTAACCTCATTCCTTCCGGCAGCCGGGAATAATTCGAACAGCGTGTTTGTGGCGGAGGGCTATGTGCCGCCAAAGGATAGCGGTCTGGAACTTGCCACGATTGTTCAGATTGAGGGCGATTACTTACAGGCGATGGGAGTGCCTCTGGTTCGTGGGCGCTACCTGACCGCAGACGACAAGGAGGGATCGCAGCTTGTCGTCGTTGTGAATCGCAAACTTGCTGAGCATGCATGGCCGGGGCAAGACCCTATCGGCAAGCGGATACGAATAGGTACGCCTGCGATGCAGACCCCGTGGGCTCTTGTGGTCGGCGAGGTTGAGGATGTGAAGGAAAACTCTCCAGACGTGGAGGACAAGAAGCAATACTATACGACGGTTTCCCAGGCGGAGGCGATGGCCGGATCGTTGGCTTCACCAACCGATTTAAATGGAAACGGTGGCTATATTGCGCTGCGAACGGCGATGGCTCCTGAGCAGATGCAGAATGCGTTGCGCACGACGGTACGGCAGATCGATGCGCAGTTGCCGCTGACGCAGGTGCAGACGATGGAGCATGCGATCTCAGAGACGGAGGCGCCGCGGCGGTTCAATACGGCGCTGATTTCTTCGTTTGCGGCGATTGCAGTATTGCTGGCTATTCTTGGAATCTATAGCGTGATCGCGTTCTCGGTGGCATTGCGCGTGCAGGAGATGGCGATTCGCATGGCATTAGGCTCTCAGCGTGTGGGAATCGTTGGCCTGGTGATTGGCTCGGGAGTGAAGCTTGCGTTGTTTGGTTGCGCGATCGGACTGGCGGGAGCATGGGCTGCGGCGCATACTCTCCAGACGTTCCTTTTCGGGGTACAGGCGCTCGACCCATTGACGCTCGGACTGGCAGCGATTGCGCTGTTGCTGTTGACGATCGCCGCCTGCCTATTGCCGGCGCGGAGAGCGGCTTCGGTCGAGCTATCGCAGGCGTTACGGGCGGAATAACGACGGCGGAAGCTGGTTTCCAAACCAGCGAACCAGATTTGGTACGTGTTATCCACGGCTATTTAATACTCCTGAAGCCGAATGGTCTTGATTGACGTGGCTTGCGAGGGCATACTCCAGAAAGAGTCTGCCGTACTGATTCTCTGAGACGGTGCCACGCGAGACACACAGTGACCCGATATAGCCGTCAAGACGTAATCCGGATTCTTCACCTGCATGCACGCCAGCTTCTGGCATGGGAGCGGGTCGGATTGATAACCTTCAGCGAATATTATTCCTTTGAAGCTCTTGGGCAGTTGCGGAAACTCCGCGACCTGCAGGCGAACAACCGCATCTCTGCCAAAAGCATTCGAGCGTCTGTTGATGCAATGCAGCGCGTGGCAGGAATGCGCAATCCGCTAAAGGAAGCAAGCTTTGTACCTCGCGGATCGCGGCTTAGCTTCAGGCATCGCGGCGCGCTCGTTGATCCGCTGACGCAACAGCTTGCTTTTGATTTTGATACTTCGCCTGCGCGTCAAATGGGCGTGCTGAGTGTCAGTGCGGAGACGCCGGCGAGAAAGGCTGCAGAGATTCAGGATATGTTTCTGCGCGCGGTGCAGTTGGAGGAGAACGCTGCCACGCTTTCGCAAGCGATGGAGATCTATCAGGCAATTCTTGCGATTCGCTCCGAACATGCACCTGCTCTGATTAATCTCGGGACAATTCACTACAATATGAGGCGTTTCGAACTGGCGGAAGAGCACTATCGCAGGGCGACGATTGCCGACCCGGAGTATGCGCTGGCGTTTTTCGATTTGGGGAACGTGCTTGATGAGATGCAGCGGCTGACCGAAGCGACGGTTGCATATCAGAAAGCTGTTGCGTTGGTGCCGCACTATGCGGATGCTCACTACAATCTCGCACTGGCATATGAACGACAGGGCCAACGACGGCGGGCGTTGCGGCACTGGCTTTCTTATGTGCGGCTTGATCCTGTCGGTCCCTGGGCAAAGCATGCGAAGGAGCAGGCGCGGAAGATTCTCAATACAGAAAAGCTGACGATCGTAAGCCGACGTGGGCGACTGGTGAAGGCTGCCCGGTAAACTGAACCGCTATTCAGTTACGACTTCAAAATGCTAGACTCGCCTTTCGAAAAGAATATCGAGGTGAGTGGATGTCGCAGTGTGCCGGTTCGGCGTTGACGCAGCTTAGTGAAGAGGAACAGATATTTCGCGATACGGTGAGACGCTTCGCGGTTGAGCAGATTGGCCCGCTCGTGCGTGGCATGGATGAATCACAGCAGATGGATTCAGCTCTTGTTCAGAAACTCTTTCAGCTTGGTCTGATGGGCATTGAGGTTCCCGAAGAGTATGGAGGAGCGGGCGGGAGTTTTTTCAATGCGATTCTTGCGGTTGAGGAGATCTCCGCGGTTGATCCTGCAGTGGGCGTGATGGTCGACGTGCAGAACACGCTTTGCGTTAATGCACTGGTTCGATGGGCGACGGAAGAGCAGAAGAAAAAATATCTCTCGCAACTTGCAAGTGGTACTGTCGGTTCTTATGCGTTGAGCGAAGCAGGATCGGGTTCTGATGCGTTTGCGCTGCAAATGCGCGCGACGAGGCGCGGCGACGCCTACGTGCTGAATGGCCAGAAGCTCTGGATTACTAATGCGAAGGAGTCCGGACTCTTTATCGTTTTTGCGACGCTCGATCCTGCGGCTGGTTACAAAGGGATTACGGCTTTTCTGGTTGAGAAAGGTGCGCCAGGATTCACGCTTGGCAAGAAAGAAGACAAGCTCGGTATTCGTGCCTCGAGTACATGTGAGCTTGTATTTAATGACTGCGTTATTCCTGCTGCACAGGTTTTGGGTGAGCCAGGCAAAGGCTACAAGATTGCGATTGAGACTCTGAATGAGGGCCGTATAGGTATTGGCGCGCAGATGCTTGGACTGGCTGCAGGAGCGTGGGGGTATGCGGCCAAGTGGGCGAAGGAGCGCAAGCAGTTTGGCAGGGCGCTGGTTGAGTTTCAGGCGATGCAGTTTCAATTGGCGGAGATGGCTACTGAGATTGAAGCAGCAAGGCTGATGGTTTATAACGCGGCGCGGCTGAAGGATGCGAAGCTCGAATTTCTGAAGGAGGCGGCGATGTGTAAGTATTTCGCGTCGCATGTCGCCGAGCGCGTGGCGAGCCTGGCGGTTGAGATTTATGGAGGGGCGGGCTTTGTGAAGGAATATCCCGTAGAAAAGTTCTATCGAGATGCGAAGATCGGCAAGATTTATGAAGGAACCTCTTTTATGCAGCTCGCGACGATCGCGAAACTTACCCTCGGCAAATTCTAGCGCTCACAACTACCGAGATGCACTGTGGGAATTGAGAGAGGCTACACTAGTGAAAGCCTCTCTCTGGTATGACCACTTCCCAAAAGCCCGCGCCTCACGCTCCGTTGCCTTTCCTGGGACTTGCCTGTGCGGTTGGGGTATCGACGATGTACTATAACCAGCCGTTGCTGCTCGAGATGGGCCGCACGTATGGTGTTACGGCTGGGCGCACTGGTTTCGTCGCGGTGGCAACACAGATCGGTTATGCCATAGGCCTCTTGTTTTTCGTTCCGCTAGGTGATGTGTTGGAACGTCGCGCGCTGATGATGCGGATGTATGGAGCTGTGGCGATTGGATTGTTGCTGGTAGCGGCTTCGCCTGGTATTAATCTGCTAATCGCTGGCAGCGTGCTGATCGGTATGTTGGCTTCCGTTACGCATGTCGCGCTGCCGATTGCGCCGGACCTGGTCTCCCATGAGCAGCGAGGCCGCGCCATAGGGACCGTGATGACCGGCTTGCTGCTCGGGATCTTGCTGGCGCGTACTTTTGCGGGCTGGGTTAGTAAGATTCACGGATGGCGCTGGGTATTTGTTGTTGCGGCTGTGATGAATGCAGCCTTTGTGCCTCTGTTGAAAAAGGTGATGCCCAGGCTGCCTCCAAAACAGAAACTGCACTACAGCGATGCGATGAAGTCGCTGTGGACGCTGTTTCGCACGCAACCGCTGTTGCGCGAGTCCTCGATCATCGGAGCGTTGGTTTTTGCATCGTTCAGTTGTTTCTGGACGACGCTGGCTTTCCTGCTGAATCGGCACTATGAGCTGGGGCCGGGTGTGGCGGGGACTTTCGGTGTTGTGGGTGCGGCCGGAGCGATGGTTGCTCCTCTCGCAGGACGACTCGCCGACAAACATGGCTCGCGCTACGTCATATCGCTCGGGATGGCACTTCTCGCGGGCTCTTATTTTCTGTTGTGGGGTGAGGAGGCTGCACATCGCTCGACGGCATTTCACCTTGTCGCACTCGTTGTCGGCGTCATCGTGCTTGATATGGGTGCGCAGATGACGCAGGTGGCGAACCAGACCCGCATCTTTGGACTTGATCCCTCGGCTCGCAGCAGGCTGAACACGGTTTACATGACGATCTATTTCACCGGAGCGGCGGCGGGGTCGGCGCTTGCAACGATAGCGTGGGTTCATTGGGCGTGGAACGGTGTCTGCATTCTTGCGCTTAGTTTGATTGCGCTTGCGGCGATCTGGCATGCAACTGGACACAAGAATGGCGGGGACCGCTGCAAGGTCTCGCGCGAAGACGTTTTCATGGAAGCCTAAGGCTTGAGAGGAATGAATCAGGGGTGGTGAGCGAGGCAGGGATCGAACCTGCAACCGTCAGCTTAGAAGGCTGATGCTCTATCCAATTGAGCTACTCGCCCCTCGTTGTGGACTGAATCCATTGTAACGGGAGTGACAAGGACAAGGGAGTAGCAGGTCCGGACCCGCGCTGACGTCATGTGAAGCCAAGATCTTTGCCTCGGAAGAGCGCGACAACGCCCTCCAGCGTCGATGCCCAGTGTTCTTCCGCGGCGCGGGCATCGTGGCCCGCAGCTTTGACATATAAGGTGATTGCAAAACCCTCCTGCGGGCCCGTGAAATCGATCACTGCCGGACGAAGGATGCAATCAAGCATCGCGTAGTGATATTCCAGCGACGAAGCTTGTCGCGTAAGCCGATGCAACATCTGTTCCTGGAGATGAAACGATGCGAATCGCGAACGCTCGCGCCAGAGAACATCGATGTAACTTGCGAACCCTTCCGCTCCTTCGTCGTCATTAATGCCAAGGTTCAGTCGAAGGGCGTCGAGTTCTTCCGGGTCTAGCCGCCAGGCATCGCACTTCGCCGTAAAGACAGGTGAGCGGGCTCCGTTGAGGGCGCGCAGCGCATGCATTAGCGGAGGATACTGTTCAGCCTCGGGCAGATGATCAAGGTCATAAGGATTTTCACGCAGATCGATGAATCTCCGATTGCCCGTGCTGTCCGATGGATCAGACCAAGGCACCACAAGTACAGGATCGTGTGGAGAACATTCAGCGGACCATTCTGAGAGCATCTCAACTATCTTAGCGTCACGAACGGCAAACCCGCGCCTTACGAAAAACAGCCTCGGTCGGGAAGTCTCAGGCGTGAGCCAGAAGAAAGCGCAGCAGGGTATATTCTGCCCAGTAACCATCGTACCCAGTGGCTTCATCGGAGTCACTGAGAAAGGCGCAGTGGCCTCCATGCTCGCTCTCCAGCAGAGTAATGTGCGGATTCGCTTTAATCGTTTCTCTGGTCTTTTCAGTCAAGCGAATAAATGGGTCGTCGAGTGCATGGAGGATCAGCGTCGGCACAACGATACGATCGATGACGCGAGCCGCAGCTGCGCGATGGTAGTAGTCATCTGCGCCGGAGAAACCGGAATAGAGCGCCGTGATGCGATCGTCAAATTCGCGGAGCGAGTGAATCCCTGTCGCACGATTGCGGTCGTAGGCTCGGGGAAAGAGTATCGCTTTGCGCCTGAAACGTCGCAGCAGCGCACGAAGGAACTTCATTTCGTAGAGCCTGTTCATCGGAAGATGCAGCGCATCGGCCGAAGGCCCGAGATCGACGGCGGGCGACACTCCGATCACAGAATGAAGGACGTCAGACGCGTCACTGCCAAGTTCGCCAGCGACCTTAAGGACGAGGTTCCCCCCCATCGAATAGCCAATGAGTGACACTGAACGCAGTCCATACTTCGCAACAAAATGGTTCATCACAGCAAGTACATCGTTCGACAGGCCCGAGTGATAAAGCGTAGGAGTCAGCGCCTCTGTGCCGCCACAGTTGCGCATGTTCATCCTCACGATGTTGCATCCCTCGCGCCATAGTTTGTTCGAGTTACCAATGACGTATTGGGAGTTCGATGAACCTTCCAACCCGTGCACAATAATGGCGGTTGGCCGACCTGCACGAACCTCTTCTGGCTGCCAATGACAATGACAGAGAACTTGGCTAGCAATCTGGTTCTGCGAGGCTCGTGAGACTTCAACTGATTGTTCTTCAGGCGGCGGCAGAATGTTGACCCGTGCAAAATAATTGCCCGCGATGGTCTGCAGATGCCCATTGGTTAGAAAACGACGGGGTCGAAAATCAACTGTGAGGCCCTCTCTCCCTGCCGCCTGCATCAACCGCTGCCCTCATTCACTCGGGCGACCAGTTCAGCTGCGTTGAGTGCGCCTGTCGGCTCGTCCTCGTGTTTCAAGTAGACGTAAACATCGCGCTCCTGAGCGAGCGGCGTAAAACGTTTTGCGAATGCTTCTATCTCAAGCGCTGAATAACCGCCTTCTCTTCGCAGTCGGTAACACGTGTAATTGGCGGCCGTGTGCACCTCCGGTGTAAGCAGATCGCCGCTCTCGGCAATGCAGAGCGCCGCATTGTGTTCGCGCAGAATCGCATAGGTCTCATCAGAGAACCACGATTCATTGCGAAACTCGAATGCAATAGCCGGAGCATCTTCCGTTCGAAACTCGGGTGCGGCAAGGAAGTTCTTGAGACGTTCCGAATCGGCTTTGAAGTTAGGCGGGAGTTGGAAAAGCAACAAACCAAGTCTTCCTGCCTGCTTTACCGGTTCAAGAGCTGCGAAAAACTGCGCGATGTCGCCGGCGCAATCCTGCAGTCGCTTGAAATGTGTGACGCGCTGAGGAGCCTTGAAGCTGAAGCGAAATACTGGTGGAGTTGCGGCGAGCCAACCCTCAAGCATCTTCGAGGTTGGCAAGGCACGGAAGGTGTAGTTGACCTCAACCGAGGTCAGCTTGGTCGCGTAGTATTCGAGAAATCGTTTGGCAGGCGTGGAGGCAGGATAGAAATCGGGTTTCCAAGTGGGATAAGCCCAACCAGAGGTCCCGACGAAGAGCCGTGCAGACGAAATCGAAGTGGAAACTTGGGATGTGCCGGGCAAGGTGGGTTCCGCAATGTGGAGGGATAATTGGGGCGGCTAGTGGGTTTCGAACCCACGACATCCGCTGCCACAGAGCGGCGTTCTGCCACTGAACTATAGCCGCCGTATACTGGAATTATAGCATCGGTACCCCGCCAGGCAATCGCGGGGCGGTGGGGGGTGCGAATGGCCTTAACCGCGAAGCCCGAGATTCTTTCTCCTCGGCTCAGACGCACCAGCAAGGCATTTGATGATGAGAACCTTGATCTTCTTTCGCATGTGCTTGATGATTTCATCCGAATTCCGGGCACTTCGATCCGCTTCGGACTCGACGGGATTGTTGGCTTTGTCCCGGGCATAGGCGATCTCATTGGCGGCATCGCTTCCTGCATCATTATTATTGCAGCATGGGTGCGAGGCGTCTCCTACGTTACTGTCACGCGAATGGTGGCTAACGTTGCGATTGAAGTGATTGTCGGCTCCGTGCCGATACTCGGGGATATGTTCGACATTGCGTGGCGTGCGAACCGGCGCAATTATGCGTTGTTGGTTGGTAGCGTGGATGAGCCGCGCAAACATACGGTGCAGAGCTGGGTTTTTCTCGGCGCCCTTTGCCTCGTGCTTGCGGTACTGGTGGTTCTCCCGATGCTTCTGCTGGCGTGGGTCTTCGATGGCCTGTTCCACGCGCTCTTCGGCACAGTATCGCATGGTCTTTTCGGGGGATTCTGAGCGTTACGGGCGCTGCATGCGATAAACTGGAGTCAGTCGGGGCGTAGCGCAGTCTGGTAGCGCATCTGCTTTGGGAGCAGAGGGTCGGGGGTTCGAATCCCTCCGCCCCGACCATTTTAGAATCCAGTACAGTCCAATAATGACTCCAAGAGCCCGCTAATTATGCGGGTTTTATTATTTTAATTGTCCGCTACTGTCCGATGCCGTACAGTGAAATCCACGTAATTTTTGGGGCTTTTTTGGGGCCTCCACCTTGGGATTTGGGGGCCTTTGGGTTCTATGCTGACAGATACGGCGATTAGGAGAGCGGCACCCGGCAACGGGATTACAAGATTGCGGACACCAGAGGTCTGTTTTTTGCTGGTGACGAGGGCAGGCGGCAAACTGTGGCGTTGGAAGTATCGCTTTGAAGGTCAAGAGAAAAAGATGAGCTTCGGGCAGTATCCCGAAGTGACACTGGCTGAAGTTCGAGCGCTCCACGCGGAGGCGCGGCGGCTGCTCACATCCGGTATCGATCCGATGGAACAGCGCAAAGCGGAGAGAAGCGCCGTTCGGGAGAGCAATGAATTAGCTTTCCGCCTGATCGCCTCCCAATGGCATGAGCACTGGAAGGACGGCAATAGCCCCCACCATGTGAGGGCAACGTGGAGCCGTTTAGAGGCGAACGTGTTTCCGGCCATTGGTGATCGTCTGATTACGAAGATTGAAGCCCCCGAGATTGTGTCGATGGTGAAGGCCATTCAGGACCGGGGTAAGCTGGATATCGCTAAGAGGGCTCTCGAGACGACCGGTCAGATTTTCCGCTACGCCGTGGCGCATGGTTTAACGAAGCGGAATCCTGCGAGCGAGATCAAGCCGGGCGACATTCTCAAGTCCCGGCAGAACAGTAAACCATGCCCGTGTGGATGCAAAGGAGCTTCCCGCACTGCTGAGAGCGATTGAGATTTATCAGGGCAAGCATGTAACTCGGCTTGCTATGAAGCTGCTTGCAATGACCTTCGTGCGTACCAGCGAGTTGATCGGTGCACGGTGGGACGAATTCGATCTGGAAGCGTGTCGCTGGAATATTCCGGCTGAGCGGATGAAGATGAAGACACCGCACATCGTCCCCTTGGCTCCCCAAACAATCGAAGTGCTCACACTGTTGAAGCAGTTGAGCGTGGTTAGTGAGTTAGTTTTCCCTGGAGACCGCGATCACCGGAAGCCAATGAGCAACAACACGATTCTGCTGGCGCCGAAGAGAATGGGGTACGGCGGCGATATGACCGGCCACGGCTTCAGAGGCCTCGCTAGTACGATCCTGCACGAGCAGGGTTGGCCCGCACGAGCATATCGAATTGCAGCTCGCCCATGCCCCGCGCAACGCCATAAGCGCTGCTTACAATCATGCGCTGTACCTGGAGCCGCGAGTGAAGATGATGCGAGAGTGGGGCGAATTTTCTAGAGCAGACTCAATGCGGCGGGAAGGTAATTCATTTTCGGGCAGGTGTGGCATAGGCGACACTCAGTCTGAGCCACCGAACACATCGCGTGTGACTTCGAGCACTCGCCTACTAAATGCTCATTGGTACTCATCGCTTGTCATGGAGGGCGACTATGGCCACCGCTGCCTGAATGGACGCTGACGCCTTAACACGACTGGTCACCGGGGCGTCGCAAGAATCATCTGGAGCTTGCCGTCTTCTTCGCGCGGCGCAGAAAATACATAGCTGCCTCGCATGGCACATACAGGTACCGGTCCGGGTTCTAGTGAAATTCTCCGGGATAGGGAGCCATCTTGCGGGTAAAACTCGTCAATTTCTGTTGGAAATAGAGCTTGAGTTTCGCTAGGAGATGGTTCCTCGGATGCAGTGTTGGAAGGAGGCGGCACCGGACGCAATTCGCCTACGAGCGCATGCAGTAGACCGTCGTCGGATAGAAGCAATGACTGAAGCACCGTTCCTGGTGGCAGAGCTAATGTCAGAGCGCGCACTACCCCGTGTCGGTTGAGTTCCAACACGGGAAGATTTGCTCGAGATGCGTCCAGCAGAAGATTTTCGCCCTTTGGGATTATGCTTGCCACCGCAAGTGCCTTGGAAAGCGCCTCGCCGTCCTTGGTCTTGGCCGCTAAATCCAGCTTTTTGGCGAAGTCATTGTCAAACAGACTCAACTCCGACTCACGACGACCTGCGGAGTCCAGCAGAAACAACCGAATGGTGTGATTGAGCCTATCGAGAGAAAAAATGAGGAGTTCTCCCGTTTCGAAAGCCGCAATGTTGATTGGATCGAGATCCGGATCAAGAATGATGGTTCGTGTTAGTTCGCCTTTATGACTAAAGACCTCTATCAGACGCGACCGTCCAATTATCTTCCGATTGTCAATAGGGTCAAACTTATCTGCCATCGCTAAGACATAGACCGAGGACTTCGAAACAAAATAGCGAAGCAGTGGGACAATATTTCTATATCCAGCGACCACCTGCGGAGTGTACCGTACCACACTCCCTGATGGCGTAAGAGCGGTTATCATCAATATGGGAAAAACCTGCGACGGTCCACTCTGTGACGCAAATTGGGAAACGTCATCTACCATGGGAAGGTAGATCGAACCACCCATATCGCATTTGAAATCGGCTAAGAAAGCACTCTGTTTACTTCCCAATGGAAATGTTACAGGGTCGCCAAAATGAAGTTTGAGCGGGGTTGGCACAGACGTTGCCGTCTGGACATCCGCAGATTTCGAAGCCGGAGGACCCTGCGCCCTCCCGCTCGCGGTTACGCTCAGGCTCAGAACAAGAATTGAGCATCGTGCCAGGGCGGAGCTGAACCAAATCGGCGGGTAGTGGAGGCCAGGAGCGCAAGTTGTAAGGTGACGACTAGGAATCGAGATCACTGTTTATGCACCCTTACGGTGGTCTGTTGGACACTCAAGAGAACGATAAGCGAGCATTCGCCTTACACTCGCTAAGTCAATATCAGCTCAAAGTCTGTACCCATGTCCAATGCTCCGAGGTCAGCGACTGACAGGCCCGAGCGCAATAGCAAGTAATGCTCATGACTGGGCCTTCCCGTGGAGAGTGAAACCTACCACGGGAAGCCAAGCGACTTTGGAATCTATGTTTGAAACAAGGGAAGCAAGGAGCTCAGAATCTGAGTTCGAGGTGAATGTCGTCAAAGCGCTCTTTAACCCGTACCGAGGCTGTGGTGACTACCGGCTTCCGCACCGCCTGAAAAGCGTTTCCGCAGCCAGGCACTAAGATTTCACGGCCACCGGCGACCTGCCGGAGGCTGCTGATCAGTTCCGTAGTCATGGCCGTGAAGTCACCACCAGGCGTACAGCCAGATATGGCAAGCGTTACATTATCTTTCCAATCAGGTCTCTTCTATTCTACGTCCAGCTTTCCACGCAGGCCAATAGTAAAGGGAAATGTGTACCCTCCCGCAATTTTGGGGGCCTAATTGGGGGCCTTGTCTGTAGCACAATCATCAACCGATTTATTATGTGATATTTGAAGCCGGATGTGAATCCCTCCGACCCATTTTCCCATCAATACTTTTGACCGAGTATGGGAGCGGTGATACGAAAAGTGATACGAACTTTGCCGTGGGAAGGCCCCATGCAGGTGAATATCAACAAACGTATCGACACTTCGGAGGGCAAGCGCTACTGCCGGTTGTTGTCGGTCCTAACGGCCGTATCAACCCCGATTGGGTCATGGTCGATGACCACGCGGAAAGACATCCGGAAGGTGCCTACTACCTCGACTGGACCGAGACAAGCGTACACGTATCTCGGTCGGCAGCGATGCGACTGCTGCGTACAACAGTCGAGTCCGAAAGCAAAGAGAACTGGATGCGCTCGCATCCGGCTAAGTCGTTTCCAATCACATCGAAGATGACTCGCGGCTAAGAATTAGCGCCGCAGTAGAAGACTTGAAGAGATACAACTCAGCCTACTCATTCCGTCGTACAGTACGACGCCAAGCTTTAAATCATCCCCACAGATGTCTATCAGTTTCGTATGCCCTTGAAATCAGCCGCTTGTACGATTGCACTTTCAATGCCAATCAAACCCAATTGGTATAGCGTCTAATTCGGATTTAATGTTCGTCCAATCCAGATTCAAAGCCCGTCTAATTTGGATCAGACCGACCTGTATCGGCCCGCTGCTTGACCGCTCTTCGAGATTTGTAGGGTTGCATATGTTTTATGATATGTTTTATATTAATATATCGTATGGCATATATTCAGGACCAAATCCGTCAGGCTCGTGAGGCCAGGAACTTAACCCAGGGCGACCTGGGGAAGCGTATTGGCCAACCGCAAAGTTCGGTCTCCAGAATCGAACGTGGCGGCGATCTGCGTGTGTCTACTTTACTGGAGATGGCGCGGGTTTTAGACCTCGAACCCATGCTCATTCCAAAGCGTCTTGTGCCAGCCGTGCGAGCACTAGTCGAACGTACAGCCGATAGAGGCCATTCAAAAGCGCCTGCTGAAAGCAGCCCACCCCTGGTAGGAGGAGTGCCGGAAGATGCCGAAGAAGAGAGCTCCTAGCGCCAGTCGGCCTTCCGTTCTGGAGGTACGCCTCTCTGGAACCGTTGTTGGCACGATTACAAATTTGCCCAACGACCAGAATCTTTTTGTCTTCGATGCGGCCTATATAGCAGACAAGAATCGGTCTATTCTGAGCTTGAGTTTCTATGACGCCTATCGGGAACTCCGAACTGATGTTCGGCCAGTGACACGCCGGTTGCCTCCATTCTTTTCCAATCTTCTGCCGGAAGGACAGTTGCGGCAATATATTGCCGAGCATGGCGATGTAAATGCGCAAAGAGAGTTCTTTCTGCTATGGCTTCTCGGCAATGATCTGCCGGGGGCAGTTACCGTTCACGACATCGAAGGACGCGCACTTCCGCCCGCTCAAGGCACCCCCACTGAATTGCGTAGAAAGGTTGGAAAGGATGTCCTGCGATTTTCGCTTGCTGGCGTCCAGTTGAAACTCTCGGCGGTCGGCAATCCGAACCGGCAACTCTCTATCCCTGCTTCCAGGCAGGGCGAACACTGGATCGTAAAGCTTCCATCCGCAGCGTATCCACACCTGCCCGAAAACGAATACTCCATGATGCAGTTTGCGCGCGAAGTAGGCATACAAGTGCCCGAGGTTGGCCTGCTCCCTATGGACCGGATTGATGGCGTTCCAGAACAATGGCGGCAGTTGAAGGGAAATGCTTTTTACATCAGGCGATTTGACCGCGGCGCGAAGGGAAGGCGCATCCATATCGAGGATTTCAACCAGATATACGGGCAGTTTCCCGAAGCCAAATATAAGAACTACAGCTACACCAACATGGCCGCCGATCTATGGCGTTTGACGGATGAGACACAGTTCACCGAGTTCGTCCGAAGGCTCATCTTCAATGTAGCTATCGGAAACAATGACATGCACTTGAAGAACTGGTCCCTCATCTACCCCAATGGTCATACGCCGCACCTCGCCCCGGCCTACGATTTCGTGTCTACTGTGCGTTATATCGCAGATGATCTCTTGGCTTTGTCTATCGCCAAAGAGAAGGCCATTAGCCGATTGGATTGGGAATTGATGGAACGCTTTGCACGAAAAGCACAGGTTCCAAGCAAACTCGTGCTCGAAACTGCCCGCGAGACCATAGAGAGAATCATGGTACTCTGGCCCACACTCCAGAAGGAACTCCCGCTGGATCGGGAGACCCGCCGTCTGATAACCGCCCACATGAAATCGGTTCCCCTCTTGGCACGGTGAGCTTTCCTCCGATATCGAACTGCACGTTTGCCAATCGAACGCTGTTGAATCCAGCATGCCGCTGCCATTGCATCAGGATAAAAAAAGATTACCCTCGCTCGCCAGGTGGCTTAAGCGTGCGCACTACGCGTACAACGATCTTCTCGTGAACTGTTGCACTGTCAAGGATCAGGTTGCCGGCAAGATGTGAATATTGATTCTCGCTCATGTAAATTTTTAGTGCCTCAAAACTGTCACTGTGATCAGGTTCAATGGCTCTAGATCTATCTATCAGGCTTATGCCACGATTTAGGACCTCGAGGCATAGCTTTTCCCATTCACGGTTGCAACGTCTTATGGCGTCTTGAAGGTCCTGTTTGCCAAAGTTTTCTTCGTCGTTGATGTGCAGATTTGCTTTAATCTGATCTCCACTGAAATAGGCAGGAGCCCAGCTTTCCCCAGTTCCCAAATGAATGGACGAAGGCGGCTTTTCGTTGGCTTCCATGAACAGAGTGCAATAGAAGCAGGAAGCCATCTTGGTTGTCGAGGGGTCTTTATCCTTCCTGGCTTTCAGGCCAATTTCGTAGGGTACACCTGAGTACAACTCATTTTTCTCTTCCCGCCGATTGATTTCTGATTGTCTTACGTCGTAAATTGCCTGGATCATGCCGTGGGTATACCCCACGACGAATGTTTGATACGTTTTTTCTCGTTCCTTTTGAGAAAAATCCTCATAGACCATTTGATACTGATGTTGCGTTTTGTCGGCAATTGCATTCGATCCAATGATGCCCCAGGTGCTGACGTACTTCAGCTTTCCATCAGGATCGTTGCCTGGCTTGATAGCGTATCCCAGAATTCCAGGATCTTTTGGGAGCCATCTTTGACCGGCTTCCTCAGATGGATACCCGCGAAAAGGGCTATAGATATAAGACGCACCTTCTTGCCGCGAAGACATTCCGGTGTACGCACCTAGTCCCTTATAGCCAGCGAAGTTGTTACTGTCGATGTAATTGATTCTCTGTCCGCAGTCGTAGCTTCGATCTGGACTATTCACGTAGCGGTTTTGGTTTACGAGCGACAAATTGCCGGTCCCGCCTACAATCCAGATAACGCCGGCTCCTCCGAAATTTGGACTGGCGTCCACCACCACTCTCGGTACATCCTTTTGGGTGTCGATGCCAAGCGCCAAGTTAATGCGATCGATTGCGTTTTCCAGTAGGATCCATCCCCTGGTGAAGGCGACTTCTTCGTCTGCAATCGCCTTCAGCCTGGCTATGTCTTTGACCTGATTCTGGAAAAGTACAGCATCAGACAAAAATGTTTTGATTTTCGGACCGGCTTCGTTGGCAATCCAAGCTTCATAATCCACGATTTTCGGAGGGAGGCTTAGCGTAGGGAAAAATAGCGCGCTTCGTTCTACTTCGGCTGCGAAAGCGCAGTTCTTCTTCTCGGACAACCTCTTGTCGGAATAGCCGACGATCGCCGCCGCCATGATAACGTCTGCATCTTTATCCGGGTTCGTATCGTCGCCAAAAATACCTTTAGTGCTTCTGGGGGCGGGCATTCTTCTTCTCCTTGCTTTGCTTTGTGCTTGTGCGACTACTCTTCAGTGCCCTGAGCCGTGCAAGTGGCTCCTTCGCTCTAACCCAAATGTCGGGTAAACCTTAGAAGCCGGGAAACAAACGCTTCAGTATTTCGAACTGCTCCGACAGAGCGGTGCGCACGGCGTAGTCCTCGATCAATGCTGCTGAGGCTTTGCGCTGCTCGCCCATGTCCACTACCGACGCGTGGCGGACAGTTAAATCCCCGGGCTTGGGGCGAAATGGCGCTTCTATTGGCGGAGCATCGGTCACACTGAACGATGCCTTGGCAGAACCATCGGCAAACAGGGCAAGCGTCCGCTCCTGGCTGATGCCGCTGTGTCGGATTGTGTTGTGGCTGATCTGCTCGACCACCAGTTTCTTGGCATTTAGAAGCTCGTTGAGTTCTTTCACCGCGTCTTCGTCTTTTCCGAGGGCGGCCGCCAGCAGGTCGTGGCGGTACTGCGGTAGGAGCAGTAGCTGGGCTTCGAGGTTCCGGGCAACGGCATCGATGTCTTGATGCTCGTTCAGGCGAAGAACAGCAGCGATATAGATGTCGGAAGACTTCAATGTGGACTGCCTGATGAAGCCGTTGTCGGCCAGCGTCGAACGCAGCGCAACGTCGTCGGTGTAGGCCGCTTCGGAGAAGTAAGTGCCCCAGCCAAGCACCTGAACAAGAAGGCGCAGTACGTGGCGGCCTGCGAGATACCGGTTGGCCTGGAATGCGACCGGACGGTTGGCCACGGCGTACATCAGCCGCCGCGCCCACTGGATTCCCGGTAGATTGTAGCCAGGAGTGGCGGGACCGTAGTTTGGAGCGTACTGTACGATGGTCGCGTCGACGTTAGGATTCAGAGGAACAGCGGCCAGGTTGTTCGTCCCGGCGAGCCGGCTCAGCATCGCCTGCATGTTGGGCTGAGGTATCACCAGCGATGTCCAGATCTGATTAAAGCGGTCGAGTCGTCTTACGAGTTTGTCCTTGTGGTGGGAGCTGCCGTCAGCGATCTCGCAAAGCATAATCGCGTTTTCGTGCAGGTGGTACGAGAGAGTGGGCAGAGGAAGCACGTACAGACGACGCGCAGGTCCCTCCAGCACACCAACCTTTTGCTGCAATACAACCAGGTCGCCGGTCTCGATTTGCCGCCATACTTCCACTGCTTCCACGGTGTTGCGGCGGGGAAGGGTAACGTCAATCAACTCCATCAGCACGGGCCGCTCAATCTCAGGACCCTGGCGATACACAGGATCAGGCGGTATAGGTCTAGCTCTGGAAACCGTCGCATGCCAGGTATAACCCATGCGAAAGAGCTGAAACGGAACTATGCCATCGTTGAAGATGATGCCGGGAAGATATTTGGATGGAACATGCTCGTCGCTGAGCGGCATGCGCCCGTTCATCCACATTCCGAGGCGTTCGTAGTCAAACACTTGGCGGAAGGTCTGAGGGTCGTCGCATTTGAGCTCGTAGTAGCAGTGACGCTGTTGTTGATCCGGTGCCCACAGGACAGTAGGACTTGGCGGGAAACCGAGAGCCGATGCCAAACGTGCGATCTCCACACCGGTCTTTATCATCTGGTCTCTGATGATGTCTTCGATCCGGTTGTAGAGATAGGTCTGGACAGGGAGCGGCGCCCATGGGTTCACGATCACTTGCGTGTCCCAGTCGGACGTTCCGCCGCCCTCGTCCTGCGCCGGGACACCGGCCGGCTCATGGGCGCAGGTGTAAGCGTTTCCGCCTTTCATATAGAAGCGAATCAGCGGCTGGCTGTCTACGATGTGGAGCTCGTGGTGCGCGAGTGACTCCAGCTCAGTGAAACGTTCATTCAGCTCTTCAAGCGACTCTAGGACTTTGAGGCGGATTTCGGGATAGTTGGTCGCAGTGTTGATTGTGCGCGTCAGATCACTGCTGAGCGCGCGCCGCAAAGCTCGGACTTCAGAGTTTTCCAAGAGTACCCTCCGCGCTTGACCAAATTCAAAGTAAGACAATTTCCTCCGGAAAACGCGGACAGATCGACGATGTTTGCTGCTTATTCCGCGAATTATGGGCCAGGCATTCCACATCCGCTCATTCTTCGTCCCCGGCAAAGTGGGGGGAACTCTCTCGTCGTTCGATAGCATGGATGGCGCGCTCGTGAACGGCGGGGACTGGAGTGGCGCGGGAGATGACGTGCTGGCGCCGGTACTCGCGCGGATTGGTGCCGACAAGTCTCCTGAAAGTGCGCTCGAAGTGACTAAGATCGCCAAATCCCACCTCGAGCGAAATGTCCGTAATGCTCATTGGATTGGGCTCACTCAACATCTGTTTGGCGCGTTCGATGCGGACGGCTGCGAGCAGGGACTTAAAGGGCACTCCAAGCGAACGTTTCAGCAGAAAAGAAAGATGCGAGGGGCTCATGTAGCTTTCACGTGCGAGCCGGCCCAGTGAAATATCTTCCGTATAGTTGCTTCCGACGTAGCGCAAAGCGCGCTGAATGCCGACGGCCATGCAATCGAGATTGGAGAAGTTGCGCCCTGCGAGGCGCAGGGGCAAGTCTCCAAGCATGCCAACTTCGTCCATCTCCTGTTCAGCGGCTGCTTCGGCTACATCGCATGCTCCGCGTTCGATCGCCAATGGATCGAGCGCGGAGTACAAGCCCGGCTCCAGGGTGAGCGCCTCATTGGAGGCCTGATAGGGATCTTCTGGTTCCATGATGATCCCCGGAGTCGGCTTGTCCGTGTAGTAATCCTGCGGACCGATTTCCATCGGCAGGCTGATCTCCTCGACTCCGGATTCGTCCGGAACCCACGAGACAGTCTTGCGAAGCTCAACAAGGTCGATGAGCGAAACCTCAGTCATTACAACCAGCCGTGTCGCCGTGCGCTCAAGTTCCGACTCATTTTCAGGCCAGTTGTACCGGCGACAAGCGGCCTCTGCGGCTTCGCTTAGCCTCTTAGAGTTGCTAACGGGAGAGCGGGCATGGAACAGCTCCTTCAGCAGCATTGGGATGTCCTCACGCCGGTCGCGAAGTGGAGGAAGTCGTACACGCAAATAATCGAGCTCAGTCTTAAGAAGCCGGCAAAAGCTGCCTTCGCTCGCCAGCGATTCTAGCGACCGTTGGGTGGAGACGATTTGCCGCACTGACGAACGTTGCGAACGGACACCCTTTCCTTGCTTGAGCACGCGCAAAAGATCCCGCTGCTGTCGAAGCTCCAGAAGGTCTACGCCATCCAGGAAGAGCGTTCCACCTTCCGCCCTTCGATGGGCAGTTTCGATATCTTCGAAAAAACGATCCGGATTGCAGCACGCCAATTCGATCAAGACAAAGGGGCGCTCTTCGCGATGGCTTGCTAGATGGATCGCGGCAGCGACGGCCATCGGGTCGGCACCGAATTCGCCCTCGAGAACTACGGGATAACGCGCCGTGCCGATCCTTTCAATCTGAATTTCAATATTCCGCAAGGCGGCACTTGTGCCGGCCAGAATCACGTCGATGTCTAGAGTGCGGCGAGCGCGATCGCGAAAATCGAGACGTGCTACCTGAAGGGCAACCTCGCGTGCCAGCGCCTTACCATGAGGTTCAAACTCGCACAGACAGCTTGTCTGCGTGAAGGTGAGTACCATCGAGCCGATCGAGTCTCGCCCATAAGGCAAGGACAAGGTATGCTCGATGGAACTGGACGAGTTCTGAAGACGGGGCGCTATGCAAAGCATCTTTTCCCCGCTTTCGAGCACTTGTCCGAGGCTCTTGTGGTCCATGTTGAACGCTTCCGCGGTAACGCACTGACCAAGCGCATGGAGTTGAACTCGAACAGCCTTGGTTCGGCTTACGATGGGCCGCAAAACCGCGAGCAAGGATTCTCGAAGCCACTCCTTCGCAGGAGGAGGTGTACCAGATTCAAAGGGTTGTTCGGGGTGGTTTTCTGAGATGCGGGCCGCTCCCAGGAACGTCTCTTCGTTGTGTCGGGAACTCAAGTTGTACGCCACAGCTTGGACCATCCTTACCCTCTGGGTTGGCGAACGTCTGCATGTCCCCACACACAAAAGGGATGAACAGCCGTTTGCTTACGACCGGTTGTTCGTTCGCATGACCTGTGGAGAAATGGAGAGGCGGCGGCAGAAAAACTGTCGAGGGGCCAACTTTCGATTGAGTTGGTCCAATATTTCCGTCGGGTGAGGCTAAGTTGGCGCAGTAACTTGTGTCGCAGAACACACTGGGGCGCCAGGCCTCTTAGCACTTATGTGCGAAGCTACCAGTGCGGAGTGTACTTTTAACCATTTACTGTGCAAGTTCACAATAATTTCGGAATTGCGATTATCGAGAAAAGCCAAGTCGCGTTGACGGGTAGCATTAAATTCTCCCTCGGAGAAAGACGGTTTAAACAAGCTTTTGGCTCCAGCCCAGCCGATGTGCCGGGAAATCACATCTCATTGATCGAACTTCCTTTTGCCCATTCGGCCACTATCTCCTCTTGTTCCAGTTCAACTGGTTCCGAACCTTCATCGTAGAAAAGCGCGCACTCACCTTCACGCATTGCTAGGTCCGCTTCACGCATCGCTTCCTCCGCTTCCTCCTCAGCAAAATATTCAGAGAGAGTTTCGGAGTCAGTGGAGGATATGCCTGGCGAGAGATAATCCCCGGGAGCGGTCTCTTGCGGAATGAGCTCACTACGGAGCGGGTCATCGGTGTTATTCGATTTGAGGCTCTCGAAGTTCTGCTCAAGACCCCCGGCATGAACAGAAACGGCTTGCTCCATCGGAAAATCGGGCAACGCCGTGTCCTTCATCTCTCTTCGAATGACAGCCTTCTTCCCCGTTCGATGCGTTCCCCATGCGGATCGGACCGGAGAAACAGCCGGCCGACTTGGTTTCTCGGCAGCTTTACCAGAAGATTTTTCCGATTTGTCTTTGGACTCTTTCATAGACATTTCATACGGGCTTAGGTGCTCTCCGGATCTCCTTCAGCTTTTTCCACCTGCCCGGAAGGCGTGTTATGAAGCGGGCGATGCGGACCGATCGTAAGGTTGCCATCCTCCGATAGCCGTAGCAAAAGGTATCCGCTGTGGTGTCTGTAACCATATTCGATCTCCACGCCATCCTGGGTGTGGCGAACAAAATCGGGAATGCGTTCAAGCCAAAGCTCCTGCAGTCCGGACATATAACGATCGATGGTTTCTCTCGCAGTGCGGCCTGCTTCGCCGATCAATCGTGCGTGCATTACCATGTGAGCCACGGCTGCGGAGATTCTCGGAAAACCAATTTTGTGTGACTGGGCGGACCATTCTGTTAGCAGTTCGGGAAGATCCTGGGCCCGAGGAGGTGTCGCGAAATTCGGGCAGCGAAGAAATGGGAGCAGAGGCTCCACAAGCGCTTCTAGAGCGGTCTCCGGCGATCGGCTCTGACGCCCCGCGTTGGCTGAATCGGACCCGATGTACGCCATATAGAAGCGATAGTAATCGACGAATTCGGGAATGCTTTGCGCAAAGCGAACAGCAAACTGTGCTGCGTTGCGCTGCTGCACTAAGTCGAAGTCCACCGGATTATGAGCCCCGTCCACCAAGTCGAAGATGGCAATGCGATCAGCCAGCGTAGCTGAGGTGAAAATCGGTTCATTTTGGACGTTGGTGCTCTCCAAAAAATCCTTACAGATAAGAAGCTCTTTATCTGTGCGCAGTTCGAGCCGACTCAGCGCCTTCCGCGCCCGGTTCAGTGCCACTTTGTTTTCATCGCCGGTACGTTCATAGTCATGGATTGCTTCAAGTTCCTCCAGTTCGAGTGATTCAAGAACCAGGGGACTAACTGTGATCGAAAGGCGGCGAAGCGTCAATGTGCGAATTCCATGAAGGCCTTCTTGCACACCGGAGAGCAATTCGAACTCATTGTTAAAGATATAAGGCTCATCAGAAGAATTAACCGCGCGAAGCCAGTGGTTCCCAAAGTTGATTAGATCGAAGATCAACTGCGGCTTCAGGTCAAGATCATGCCGGTAGTGGATCAGTCGGTCACCGGATTGCACATAGCACTGCATCACGGGTTGGAGCGGAAGCGTGCGGCGACTGTTGAGCAGATACCGCTGGAGCCGCGGAAATTCATAAGCTAGGCGGTCGGCCTCTGCTTCCAGAGCGGGATCGACGTTGTACCGAAAGCCTGCCGATGGCTTCACTCGGCCCTGTCTTTGTTGCAGCACGTGGGTCAATTCATGGCCTAACAATCTCATGGAGCGCGCAGAGCCGAAGAAGTCGTCACGGAGGTTAAGGTAAATGTGATTCCCTTCCGCGACCCCAATCGCCGCCTTCGCATCCGGATGCGGATAGCAATGCAGCTCCACGCCTTGCATTGCCGTCGCCAGTCGCGATCGTTCACGTTGGGTCATTGTCTTGCCTAACGTCTCCGAGTTTGGGATGCGTGTGTGCAGCGGTTAGCGATCAGGCTTCATTACTCAACATCGGCCTTGGAAGGTTGTGGCGTGTCGCACGGCGGAAAGCTTCTAATCACTACTGCCGCTGTGGCTCCGATGTTCTTGAAGTCGTCCGCACTGCTCTTAACCAGATTCTGGGCCAATCTGATTACATCCGTCCAGGTAGCAGTGTCACCGCTGCTGATAAGCTGGGTCATCGCGACGCCAATCGCAGTCGTGCTCATCGTACTCACATTGCGCAGATTGTCGGTGGCGTCCTGAATCGCCATCGCCGTGGCTTGCGCGACAAAGTTAAACGCTTTTCCCGAACCGGTATCCCGTACCGCGCCAGAAGACGAAACGGAGGCGCGAACCTTGTCGATAGCATCGATCACCTGGTGGTTCACTAATAAGTCAGACATTGTCATTCTCCTTCAAAGGGAAGTGAGGGAACCTACTGTTGATGACCGCTGCATGGGTCCGGATTTTCCGGCGTATGTGGCTTCGGTTGCTCCTGGGGGGAAGTATTCTCTCCGCTGGGGCGATTCTCGGATCCCTCGCATGTCTGGTAGACAGTGGCGACACTCATCATCGACACAGCCTTGTTAAACAACCGCGTAGTTTTCTGGTTGCACGGATTGATGAAGGTAACCCGAAAGGGTCCGGCCGGAGCATCCTGCGGGATAAGAATCTTGGCCAACCCTGTTCGAACCTCGGTTACAGCGGCGCCAGGCACCGGGTTACCCTGATCATCCTCGAAGGTGGCAGTCATCTGCGGGTGAAAGCAGCTTCCGACGGCGTGATAGGTTTCAGGACCCGCCGGCGTAATGCTTTTTACTTGTGGCGCCACGTGCGCAACCGTCACTTTGAAGTTGGGACCGAAAACTGCGCTGCCGCTGGGTGGAGGTGGATTCTGAACGCGGAGATAATAGGTGCCCGGGTCTTTGAAGACAGCGCTCTGAAAGGTGAAGCTGGAGGAATCCGGAAGATAGGTCAGCTGCGCTGTTCCGGACAATGTTGCCAGCAAGGCGAGATCTTCCTTCAGTATGTTGACGCTAAATCCTTTCTGGAGCCCTGTGGCAATGACCGTAATCGTCTGATCCGCCTGAGGGGGAATGGATGCGGGCGTGACACTGAGAATCACAGGAGGAACGGCGGCCATCACCGGCGGCATGGCGATCGGCGCCTTTAACATCCGCGCGCAGGCCGCTACCACGGTGGCATTGCTAACCAGCTGCGCGTTGTGTTGATTGGTTACCGCGTTGTACATGGCCATGCCAACGGTTTCGGCCATAAGTGTGTCCAGCATGCTCTTGGTTTCGGAAGGCGAATGCCCGACTACGTGAGCCATGGCTTGGGTCACCGAATCGGTGATCTGATGATTTACAGTTCCGTCCTGTTCATACATGATCCACCTCGTTGAAGAAAACAATGTCGTGTTGATGCGGCTTCCAAAACACTATTGGCCTGCAGACGCAGCCATCTTGGCAAGCACGTACCCGAGTGCTGCAACCTCGATCTGTTGCACGGCTTGCTGGACTTGCGCCGCATTGAGCATGACGATTCCGATCGAGTGCGAGCCAGCCGCTTGCGCAAAGCTCATCGTCAAGGCGGCGCTCTGCGAATAGCGCATTATCGGCGACGTCGCGGGATTTGAATTGACTGGCATATCAGTACCTCAAACTGAAGTCAAAAGTCTGCTCCGGCCGTTTGAGCTGGAGCAGACTCCTGACGACGACGAATGCTACGCGTTCAGTATCTTCGCGGTCGCATCGCCCGTAGAGGCCGTGTCGATCGAGTAAAGCGTTGCGACGCCCATCACCGTTGCAGCTTGAGCTGTGATGTTGTTCTGCTGCTGTGCTGTGGTTGCATTGTGGGCGGCATTGGCGAGCGCCTGTGCAGTCGCCTGGTACAGGTTCGCCATTGCCATCGCAGGCGCATCCGCCAGCACTTTGACGTTAGCCTGAGTCACTGAATCGGTAATCTGATTATTTACTGAAGTAGGAAATGCCATGTTGTTCTCCTCAACAAATCGAATTTAGGTTGAAGCCTGCTGCGTCACTACAACTCTCAGCCGGTTGTTGCTGAGGTAAAGACTAGGAACCCTAGCTCGCAAAAATCTTCGAGGTCGCTTCGGCGGTTGTCGCCGTATCG
>Ga0206901_1010_pt1 | contig 54400 bp, 52 predicted proteins | sample Alteio_BWOrgHeat_47_FD_152936 | JGI IMG/M metagenome (GOLD analysis project Ga0206901, IMG submission 152936) | Enriched cells from forest soil in Barre Woods Harvard Forest LTER site, Petersham, Massachusetts, United States -... | ecosystem: Environmental > Terrestrial > Soil > Temperate forest >...
AGCGCGCAATAAGGGAAACAATCTTCATGTGCCGTCTCCCTAGGCTGCCTGCGCGTGCGTTTGCACGGCCTGAAGGTGGGGTGCCAGAAACGCTTCGCGGTCCTGGCCATAGTTGAGTGCTGCAGTTCCGCCTGTCGTGAGGAAAGTCACATCCGTGACGCCGAGGAAGCCGAAGACCGAGCGCAGGTATGGCTCGACAAAATTGAAAGAGGCCATCTGCGTCTGCGGATCATAGATCCCGCCGGTCGCGATGATGAAGGTCGCCTTTTTGCCCTTGATCAGCCCTTTCGGCGTTCCATCCGCGTAGGAGAAGGCCTTGCCTACACGCGCGATCTGGTCGATCCAGAGCTTGAGCACCGAGGGCACACCGAAATTATGCATCGGCACCCCGAAGACATACTCGTCTGCTTGCTCCAGTTCAGCGAACAGCGTGTCCGAAAGCGTCAGCACTTCCTTCTGTTGCGTAGTGCGCGTTTCCTCCGGCGTGTACGCAGCGCCCACCCATTCGCCAGTGACAGGCGGGATCGAGGTTGAGTTAAGGTCGCGGTCAACGACGGTTCCATTCGGGTGTGAAGACTTCCACTGAGTAACGAACGCGTCGGTAAGCTGACGCGAGACGGACCGCCCATAGAGAGGGCTTGAGTCGATGTGGAGAAGCGTGGGCATGATGGTAAAACCTCCAATACGACAATTGATGTGTAAGCGACAGATGTCGATTCAAGAAATCGACATTTGTCGCTTATGCGTCTAATGCCGTAGAAAGGATATGATTAGGTGAATGGCAGAGACGCTCCAAGTCGCCAACACGGCGGAGACCACGGATCCGCGCATTCTTCGCAGCCGCCAGATGCTGCGAGAGGCGCTTCTTAGATTATTGACTCGTAAGGAGTTCGACGACATTTCCATCCAGGAGATCGCCGATGAGGCCACGCTGAACCGGGCCACTTTTTATCTCCATTACCCGGACAAGAACGCCCTGCTGGAGGCGATGACTCTGGCACGCTTCCGCGACCTTATCGCCCGACGCGGGCTTTCTTTCACAGATTGCGATGGGGCGTTGCGAGCGATTGCCCTGGGTGTCTGCGACTATCTTGCCGAGAGTACGGGCTGTCCTAGCCAGTTGGCCAAGATGCCCCTAGAAGGCTCCATTATCGCGGCCGTGGAGGGCATGTTCGAGGAAGGCACCAAATATCATGAGATTGCACCGGGCGCTGATCCCAAATTGCTGGCAACCACAGCTGCATGGGCCATCTTCGGCGCCGCGCGACGGTGGTACCAGACTCCCGACCGTGTTCCCGCTGAGGAGATGGCTGCCATAATTGAAGCGATGGTGAAGCCGATCTTTCTCACTGGCTCTGTATAGGTTGCCGCGAATCATTCACGACCTCCGCGAAGACCCCGAATCATGCGTACGAAGATTGCTCCTACTTTGAAACTTAGAGACGGGTGTGCCGACAAGACTATGTGCATAAGCGGTACGTCTTACCGTGCCAAAGATAGTTCCGTCGTATAGAACACTGAATAGCCCATTGCGTGACTTCGAGAAAACCCGAACGGAGTTTCAGGAGATTCTCGCCAAGCCGATCCGCGAGCTCGGGCTGAAACTCGAGAGTTCTCCGGTCGAACGATTCGTTCAGCAGCTTTATCGCGAACTTGAGGCAAAGGGCATCCACAAGTTCCGTCCTCTTTGCTATCTCACCGATGAATGGGGATGTCCCTCTGGCGAACCCGTTGTTGGCATTCCGTTCTATCTGGCGAGTCCGGAACTGGCACAGCTCGAACGCGATATGAACGATCTGGAAGACGCGCGCGAGATCATGATGTACATGCGTCATGAGGCTGGGCACGCGTTCAACTACGCGTACCAGCTTTATAAGTCGGCGGAATGGCGCGATCTATTCGGTCCATTTCGCCGCGCCTATCGCGATCATTATCGTCCCATACCGTTTTCGCGGAAGTATGTTCGCCACATGGCAGGGTGGTACGCGCAGAAACATCCGGATGAAGATTTTGCCGAGACGTTTGCGGTCTGGCTTACCCCTCGCTCGCAATGGCGAGAGCGCTACAAAGGCTGGGGCGCGCTGGCCAAACTGCAATACGTCGATCGCACGGTGCGAAGAGTCGGGAATCTTGAGCCCACGCGGCGGCGCGGCCGTACCGACATTACCGTCGATGAGATGGAATCGACGGTCGGCGAGTTTTATAGTCTTACGTTGCCGGAGGAGATTCCGGTCGAGGAACTCGCGCTGGACACCGACCTGGCGGACATCTTCAATATCTCGCGGAAGCGACGCAAGGGTGTTCGCCCGGCGCAGGAGATGTTGCATCAGCATCGTAAGGCCATCATCGACAAGGTCGCGTATTGGAGCGGCGTGCAGCGTCCGACCGTGAAGCGGCTGGTGGAAGCGATCTGCAAGCGTGTCGAAGAGCTCGGTCTGCTCGTAGATCTTCGACGCGAGTCCGAGTCCCTGACGGAGTTCACGGTATACACCACCGCACTCTCGATGAATTACCTGATTCGGGGCAATTTCATTCATCCCTGAGGCGTGGCGGCGTTTGACGTCGCGCCAACTGGAGGACTGGAGGGAAGTTGAAAGTCACCGTACTGTATGACCAATGGGAAGAAGAACCTTCTGAAGTGGTGGAAGAAGTTCCTGAGCCACGCAGGCGCAAAGGGGAGACCAAACGTAAGAAGAAGCCGGTGAAGCACGACCGTGAACAGATCTTCGAAGCGTTGGAGAAGCTTGGTCATGAACCGTCGTATTACGTTCTCGACGGGCGACCGCAATCCCTTCTTGGGCTCGCCAAGTGCGGGGCCGATCTCATTTTCAACATTACGGAATCGTATGCGGGCGACGACACCAAGGAGATGCATGTCACTGCATTTCTGGATATGCTCGACATTCCGTACACCGGCGCCGGACCGCACGCGCACACTCTAGCGCAAGACAAATCGATTGCGAAGAAGATGTTCGCGTTTTATGGAATTCGGTCACCCTACTTTGCGACAGCCTATCGCGGTACCATCGACCACGCACATGACATCAAGTTTCCGCTCATTGTGAAACCCACGTCCGAGGATGGATCCATCGGCATCGATGCCGCTGCCGTAGTCACAAGCGTGAAAGAGTTGATGGAGCGTGTGGACTATATCCAGACCGAGTTCGACTCCCCGGCATTGATCGAAGAGTACATCGAAGGACGGGAGATTTATGCTGCCATTCTTGGCAGTTATGAGAAGGCCTATGCACTTCCGCTTGTGGAGCTTGATCTTTCAAAGCTTCCGAAGGGCTTGCCCAAGATTGCCAGCCAGGATGTGAAATTCGAGAAAGATACGGAAGCCTATAAATTGACGAAATCTGCGATTGCAGATGATCTCGACGAAGAGACCGCAACGAAGGTCACCGAGATTGCGATCAAGGCGTATCGTGCGGTCAAGCTCCGCGATTATGGCCGCATTGACATGCGAGTATCCAAGAAGGGCGAGGTTTATGTGATTGAGGCAAATCCGAACCCGTGGTTGTCCAGCGGTCAGGAGTTTGCCATGGCCGCGAAGAAATTCGGCCTTTCTTATACCCAAATGATCGGAGAGATTGTGGACCTTGCGATGGCTCGCCAGACATAATGACTAACGGCGGGGGCAGGCACTAGAATCGCCTGAAATGAACCGCCGCGAACTTCTGCACTTAACTACTGCCACCGCGCTTGCCTCTATCGTTCCATCTCTCGCCGAAGCTGCTGTGCCCGACCCTCATGCTGTCGTGCCGCAATACGACATCTTCGAACTTACGCTGGAGGGGCCTTCGAGCGGCAACCCATTTCAGGATGTCACTCTGACTGCGACGTTCATGCTCGATCACCGCGCGGTTACCGTCGACGGCTTCTATGATGGGGGCTCGACTTTTCGCGTTCGCTTTATGCCGGATACCGTTGGCGCATGGACTTACAAGACATCATGCAACATGCTCGCTCTGGACGGGCGCACCGGCGACTTCGCGTGCGTTCCGCCGCGGCCTGAGGAGCATGGGCCTGTTCGCGTCGCCAGGAGTCATCACTTCGCACATGCAGATGGGCAGCCGTTCTTTCCTTTCGGCACGACCTGCTATGCGTGGGTTCACCAGGGAGCGCCGTACGAGCAGATGACGCTAGATACGCTGAAACAGGCGCCATTCAACAAGATTCGCATGTGCGTATTTCCCAAGTCTTATGAGTACAACCACAATGAGCCAGAGTTTTATCCCTTTCCACGGCCCACAGGGACACCTCTCGCCACACCGGGCGATACAGCACGGTTCGACCCGGCCTTCTTTCATCACCTGGAGATGCGCATTGCGCAACTGCGCGAGCTCGGTATCCAGGCGGACCTGATTCTCTTTCATCCTTATGACCGTTGGGGATACTCGAGCATGAGTGCAAAGACCGATTCCCGTTATGTTCGTTACCTTGTCGCACGGCTTGCAGCCTATTCGAACATCTGGTGGTCGCTTGCGAATGAGTTCGATCTGATGAAGGCCAAATCGACTTCGGATTTTACTGATCTTCTGCATCTGGTACAGCAGATTGATCCTTATCAACACCTACGGTCGATTCACTACTCGAAGACAATGTACGACTATGGATCGCCTGCTGTGACACACGCCAGTCTGCAGACCTATGACTTTGCTTCGGCGCCTATGTGGCTTGCAAGCTGGAATAAGCCGATCTGCTTCGACGAGATTCAATATGAAGGCGACCTGCCGCGCCGCTGGGGAAATCTCTCAGGGCAGGAGATGACCCGGCGTTTCTGGCTGGCGACGGTGTCCGGCTGCTATGCAACTCACGGTGAGACCTTCCTCAACCACCCCGATACAGTCGAGTCCGAAGACGACAAGATATGGTGGTCGAACGGCGGCAAGCTATCGGGGACCAGTCCCGCACGCATCGGGTTTTTGCGCAAGCTGCTTGAATCGACGACAACGACAGGACTGGAAGCACCCTCCGACCCTTACTATCTGAATGCGGTCAGCCTTAGCGGAAGCGACGTCAAGGCGGCTCCGAAGGCAATCCTCTACTACTTCGATCAACATCAGCCGATCCAGTACACGTTCCCACTGCCCGAGACCGCGAGTTATAAAGCGGAGTTGATTGATCCCTGGGATATGACCATCGCTGCTTTGCCGGGTACTCATCGGGGTAAGGCGACGCTTCGTCTTCCGGCAAGGCCGTCTCTTGGGATTCGTTTCACGCTTGCGTGACTATGAATTTGTTGAACTGCCTTTAACGCATCGAAAGGAGAAATGATGACAACCCTGATTTTGCCGTCGATTGAATGTGAAAATCTGCACGTTACTTTGCCGGTGGGCGACCTGGAGACCGCAATTGATTTCTATGTGACGAAGCTTGGGTTCAAGCTAGGGTTTCGGTGGGGACAGCCGCCGTTTTTTGCGGGGATCACACTGGGTAAAGTGGAGATTTTCTTGAAGGTGGATACGCCCGCCCCCAATGCCGGGGCGGTGGTCTTCATGGTGAACGATGCCGATGCGCTGTATGAGTTTCACCGGACGAATGGTGTCGAGGTAGTGGAGGAGATCGACGATCGACCATATAGCATTCGCGACTACGCGGTGAAGGATTTGTATGGGTATCGGCTGGTATTTGGACATCCCATCTATAACGTCGGGCCGCCGATCAAGATTGAGCGGGTGGATGTTCCGGTGCGACTGGAGACGCGACTGGCTGGGTTATTACAGGACCTCGCGACGCATAAGCGGATGAGCGTGAATAGCTGTCTTGAAGAGATTCTGCTGCATACGAACGATGGTGTGGGACCGCATACGCTGTCGACGCTGAAGCACATCGAAGAGCTGAAGAAGAAGCACGGCATCGACTACGACAGCCATGGGAGCTATCGATTTGTAGAGTGAGCCGCGGGAGTGTCTCTGCCGATCGGAAGCACAGATTAGCCGCTTCCGATCGCAAATGGTAGAATTCGGCTCTCTCCAAATGAGTCTGCGAATCCTTGCAGTCGGCGGGTTGACTGGCATCACACGGACACTGTTGTAACGATCTTGCAGTGGAAACCGGAGACATTCCCATGGATCCGACGATCCCTTCCCTCTCTCGCGCGTGGTGGATTTACGTGGCGGCCGTTGGTGTCTCGGCGGGAGCGTTAATCGCGGCAGGTGAGCGATCTGTGTCACCCAGATTTTCAAGAGTGGCCGATCTGAGCGCGTCGCACGGCGGCTCAATCTCTGAGCTTTCGAAGAGCAAGGAGTGGATGGTGCAGGTGAAGTTCTTCAACAAAAATTTTCTAGGTCCCGAATCCGGTGAGTGGCGCAATTCTCCAGCGTCGGAGGTTCTCTCCGGAGAGATGGCGATACCGCAGGCGCAGAGCAACCGGCTGGCGAAGTTGTGGATCACCGGGCCGGCCGAAACGATTACCGGAAACGGGAGCTACTATCTACGGGTTGACGCGCGCAGGATCTCGCGCGGCTTCTCGGTGCCAGCGAATGCTGTGATCGGTCCAATCTTGCGTGATAACAACCCAATCGCGCTTCAGCTTGTCGAAGGTATTTTTTTTAAGACTGACAAAGCATCCGCCGTTTCGATTGCTCCCAGCAGTTTGGAGTTTGACAAGCCGGCTACTTTGGACCTGCTGGTGCCCGAGGCGAACAGAAGGGAAATCGGGCATGATCGCCTTCATGTGGGGTTGCAACTGATCAAGGTTGATCCGAACCAGGCGACGGTGGATGACAGGAGTGAGGCCCCCGGCGACGCGTCGGATATCGAGAACAAGGCGTTGAAGGGCAAAGTGGCTTTCGATGAGTTGGCTATTACTGACAACCGAATGATTACGCCTGCGGGGCGATATACCACGCTAATCCTTACCGGCGACAAGGATCCCCGTAAATATGTTCGCTGTATCCGGACGGACACGAATCAACAGGTTGGGGCCTATTCGGATCGCTTTCCTATCGTCGCGGTCGCGGTGAATGGCTGGGCATCGGTGAAGATGCAGGTGAGTGCGCACGATTTCGGAGAAGAGTTCAGCTACCGGATCATCAGCCTGAGTGGGGATGATGTCACGACGAAGGCGTTGCTGCTGTGGTTCGTCACGCACGATCTGACGACGAAGGAGGTGGAGGGGCGTGTGCTGGCGCTGCCGGAGATCGATGCGCGGGCTGCGTGGTTGGAGGAGGTGCTCGGCGTGCAGTTTTCGGAGGAGGAGGTTCAGAACATTCAGAATCCGGAGGTGAGACGCGTTGTCGATCATCTTTGGAGTCTGCAAACAACGAAGGGACAACTTCCATGATCCCGATTGAACCGGCTAAAGCACCGGACGGATTTGAAAAGCTGCTCGCGGATCTTGAAGGGAAGTTTCGAAAACCCGAACCTGAGAATATTGCTCTGGGGGCGCAGAAATTTGAACGGATTCTGAATTTGGTTCTTGTCCCGTTCGCAGGGATTAATGCGTTTTTGATTGGCGGGATTGTTTTAGACAGGTTGTACCCAGGTCGTAGCTGGCTGCTGATCGCCTGCAATCTGTTTGCGGCGCTTCTGGTGGCAGTGTGGATGTATCTTCGCCGCGACCAGCCGAATTCACATCCGGTACTTTTCCTGAGCGCGGTGCCTACGTTCTTGCTGGCGGCTTTTCTTGCGGTGCCGTCGCCACTGGCTTTGGTTCCGGCGCTGATTGTGACGTACGTGTTTGCCGGCCTCGTCTACAAGGGGAAGATTCCGCAGACCGCAGTTCCGATCTACGTTATCTATCTTTCGATCCTGCTAGGCAGCCTGCAAGGCGAACGGGAGTTTCGAATTACATTTGAATTTCTCACATTGATTCCCATGGGAGCTGCCTTCCTTGTTCGAAAGCTGCGGGTGGCGACCTCGGCTGTCGTGATCAGTGCGGTGATTACGGCGGCTTTGGAGAGCGGTGGTCCCCGCGGTATCAGAGCGACGGTTGCTCTGCTGTTTCTGCTGGTTACGTTGGCGATCTGGTATGAGATTCGAATCCCGCGGTCGGATTATTCTTCGCTTCGCGCAATCCTGGATGAAAGTCTGGTGGTTCTGCTCGGGTATCTCGCTCTTTTTTCTCTCGGTTTCAACTCAGATGACCGATTGCTGTGGACGTGGGCGGCTGCGGTGACGATCTATGAAGCGTTGCAATGCTGGCGTGAGAAGGTGAGGTATCCGACGCGAATCGGGGTGGCAGCGCTGACGCTGACGATTGCCTTGTGGGCGACAAACCGGCCGCTTCCGGTCTCCGTGCCTATCGCCTGCACGTTGCTTATCGCAGCACTAACGAATCTTGCGGCGCTGCGGATGGGGAGTTCGCTCTTGTCGAATCTCGGCTTTGTGCTGATGATTCCAGGCGCTGTGAAGCTGTATCAACTTGGAAGCGAGATCGCCTCTGTGACGGTGGTTGTGTTTGCATTGCTCACGACGGTGGGAACGCTGTTGATTGCGAGGCGACCGCCGCTGACGTCTGCACGGCCGTGGTGGAACGGCTTCATGCGGGAGAAGGATTTGGACTGGGGCAAGAATATGTGTCTTATGGCGGTTGGGACGGTGCTGAAGATTCCTCTCGTCACATTTGTGTTCAGTGTTTTTCGAGGTTGCTTTTTATGGTTTCGGTACTTCAAGGGGGAGGAGAAGAGTTTCGGACTAACGGATCTTCTTTATGCAGCGGCTCATGGCTTCGGAGCATTGATTCTGAGCCGGCAGGCGCAGTTGCTGGTTGCCTCCCGCGGGAGGTCGACCAATGTCCAGCTGGCGCTGGCTACAGCGGTGTGGGTGATTTGGGGACTGACTGTCTTTCTCTGGGGCATTCGCAAGGAATCCATTTATCAGCGGTTGGTAGGCATCGCGCTGATGACTGTTCCGGCGGCTCTTTATTTCCCGGCGATCAAAGATGGAGACGCTCCGCTGGCGCTGGTGATGGTGTTGCTGGGAGGAGCATTCTGGGTGGCCGGAATTCTTCGCGGGTCTCGCAAAGGGGACGAGGATGACGAGGACCAAGGTGATGCGGGGGCGACGATGGTAGCCGGTAGCTAGCAAGCGGTTGTTACAACTTAGGTTTGCGACATATCGGATGAATATGAATAGCTGACTGTAGGAGCGCATACGCCGTCGACGCTGAAGTACGTCGAGGAGCTAAAGAAGAAGCACGGCATCGACTGAGAGAGCCATGGGAGCTATCGGTTGGTAGAGGAGCAGGGCGGCATGCGCTATGAGTGTGGCGCGTAGTAGCCGGAGCGGATGTCAAGGTTGGTGACACGTTCCGGAACCTTCAAGTTGATGTGGTGGAAGGAGCCGTTCGGGATTAGCTCCGCCGGTTTGTAGATGAGGCGGTATTGGTTGCGCCGGTCGGCCTCGATAGTGCGGAGGTCAGTGTCAATTGCTGCTTCTGAGTCGTCGGAATGGAAGACGCGGCCGCCGGTCTGCATGGCCAGCTCGGTGAGAGTGGCAGGGCCTGTCGAGAAGCTGCTCTTCGATTCGGGGCGGAAGGCGTAGATGGCCGTGTTGGCGTGCTGGCAGGCGTCAATGACGTTGCGGAGAGAGGCGTTGCTGGCGTTTTCTTCGCCGTCAGTGAAGAGCAGGATGAGGTTTCCTGTACCGGGATGATCGACATGGCCTAGCTGGTTGAGACATGCCTGATAGAGAGCGTTAAAGAGACCAGTCCCGCGGATGTGATTGGCTCTGGTTGCCGCGAATTTGCGGATGCCGGAGTTGAGCGCGTTGGAGTCAGCGGTCCAGGGTTGCGTGATCTCTGAGAGTGCGCTGAACTTCATGACGAAGGCTTGGTCGGTCGTCTGGTGAAGCAGATGCTGTGAGTATCGGGTGGCGATGGTTTCATTCGAAGCGAGATCCTGCGACATGGAATCGCTTGTGTCGATGAGGATGCCGACGCGAAGCGGGGAGATTTTGCAGCGATTCGAAGGCAAGGATCTTGCGCGGCGGCTTGCCGTTGTCGGAGAGAATGAGTTCGTCGAGTTTAAGATTGTTGACGGGCAGACCTTGCGCGTCTGCTGCGTGGAAGGTGAGCAGAACTTCATCGACAGAGACACGGAGTCCATAGGTTGTCGCGGCTTGATTGGCCGTGGTCTGCGAATCGATGTGGTGCGGGTATGCGAGAAACATGAGAGTGACAACGCAGCAGAGGATCTGGGCCTGACGAATCGCGCACATGTCTTATGAAGTATAGACAGTGGTTGCGCATCATTGGTAAGACGTAATTTTTGCCTGCCGCCTCGCGAAGGTTGTTACTGGAGGGCGGGAACAGCGATCAACTGCGAGCAAGCAGCGGAGGACGTGGAGATGCTTTTCATGAGCGCCGGTCGGGCAGAATCGACGTGGCGAAGGTGATGTCGACGGCATCGTGGTCAGTGTGGAAGTTATAGCGGCGGCCGGTGATGGGAACCATTTTGGTCTCGCTGGAGTTGCCAAGGCTGAAGAAGACTTGGCCGCCAGCGAGCCGAGTACCTCTGACGTGAACTTCGACTCCCGAGGAGATACCGTAGAAGTTGAAAGTTGTGAGATAGACGCGTTCGCGATCATGAACTGGTGAGTTGAGGTGGGCGTTGCTGGCGGATTCCGGCAGAGAGCGCGACTCTTTCGCTTCGGGCGGATCGGCGCTCGAGGCTAATACGATTGCAAAGAAGAGTGCGGTTGTGGCCAGGTGAACCATGAATGCAGTATGCTCCGTTTGCCGGTTTGAAGGACAGACAGGTGGCTGCACAGCGCGGGCGATTGGCTGCATTTCTGGCCCGGCAGGCGGGAAGGTGGATTAGGATTCTCGGTATGGAAATGAGAATCGTCCGTTCGCGGCATCGATGGATGTGGATTGCGGCAATATGGCTCGGCTTCGGGCTGATCGATGCGACGCAAACGGTCTTGTCGATGCGTGCGGAAGGGATGCATCACGCCTGGGGAAGGCTTTTTTTCACTTGCGTCGCAGCGTGGCTACCATGGGCGCTCGCCACGACGTCCGTAGTGTGGCTGGGGCGTAAATTTCCGCCAGTGAAGGTAAGACCGTTATTAACGTGGTTGGTGCATGTTGCAGCCTGCCTGACGATTGGGCTGATCTTCGCGGCGTGGAATGCAGGGCTTCTAGTGCTGTTGAATCCCTATGCTGAGAAATTACCCTTGATGCCGTTTACGAATCTCTTATGGGGGAAGTTTTTCGGTGGCGTCCTCGCGTCTGCGATTTTCTATGCGTGTATTCAGGCGGTGAGCTATGTCTTGGATTCGCGGGAGAGGCTGGCTTATCAGGAGACCGAGACAGCACGGTTGAATGAGCAGCTTTCGAAGGCACAGCTGGATGCGCTGCGACGGCAGATTGAGCCGCACTTTCTGTTCAATACGTTGAATGCGGTTGCGGGGCTGATTCGTGAGGGCAGGAATGATGCTGCGGTGAATATGATCGCGGGGCTGAGCGATTTTCTGCGGAGAGTGCTCGATGGTTCACCGGTCCAGCAGGTGCCGCTGGGCGAGGAGATGGAGTTTGCGCAGAAGTATCTGGATATTCAGAAAGTGCGGTTTGCGGAGCGGATGCAGTTAAGCGTGGATGTGCCGAGAGAGTTGTATCAGGCGCAGGTGCCCAGCCTGATCCTGCAGCCAATGGTCGAGAACGCGGTCAAGCATGGAATTGCGAAACGGGCGCAGGGAGGGACAATTCGCATCGCGGCGTCCCGTTCGGATGGCAGATTGACGTTGAGTGTGTCGAACGATGGGCCGAGTCTGCCGGTGGAAGCGGAACGGCTTCGCCCGGGGATTGGGATTACCAATATCCGGACGCGCCTGCAGAGTTTGTATGGAGAATCTTTTGAATTGAAGATGCGTAATCAGGATGCGGGTGGCGTAGAGGTTTCGGTGTCGCTGCCGTTTGTCGTCGCTCAGCCTCGTGGGGAGGGTTGATTGGTGGGAGCAGAAGAACGGCTCGCGAGGATACGCACGGTTGTAGTGGATGATGAACCTCTGGCAAGAAGCAATCTGTTAGTGCTGCTGCGTCGCGACCCGGAGATTGAGATTGTCGGTGAGTGCGGGTCAGGGGTGGGGGCATTGGCCGAGATTCGCCGTGCGGAGCCGGATTTGGTCTTTCTTGATGTACAGATGCCAGAGTGCGATGGGTTCGATGTCCTTGAGATGCTCGGCAGGGACCAGCCACTCGCGATCGTGTTCGTGACGGCTTATGACCAATATGCGCTACGGGCGTTTGAGGCCGGCGCGCTTGATTATTTGCTTAAGCCTTTCGACAATGCCCGGTTTGACAGGATGCTTGCTCGAGCCAAGGAGAGAGTTGCGCTGGGCCGTGTTCCAGTGAGAGCTACGGAATCCCTCGTAGTCAAAAATGCCGGCCAGGTCTTGTTTGTGAAGCTTGCGGAGATCGATTGGATTGAGGCTGCGGATTATTATTCGTGCCTGCACGTGGGAGCGAGATCTCATTTGCTGCGCAGGAGTATGACCGAGCTTGAGCAAGAGTTGGATGACACAGTCTTTTGCAGAATTCACCGTTCAACGATCGTTAGGCTCGATCGGGTAAGGAGCCTGGAGCTGAATGAGGGCGGCGAATATGACGTGCTGCTCGATGGTGGCGCGAGGCTGCGATTGAGCCGGCGATATCGAAGGCAAGTGCAGGAGCGGCTGCGAATTCGAGATTCGGCTCACGCCTGATTGGGTAGGATTGCCGGCATGGTGGGCCGACGCGGGCAAACAGGTTGTTACAATTTAGGTTTGCGGCGTTGTTTTTTGTGAGGGCTTGAGAGCGGATGTTGCGATTTTCGACAGCGGGGGAGAGTCACGGCGAAAGCCTGGTGGCTATGTTGAGCGGGATGCCGGCCGGAGTGACGGTCGACCAGGAGTTTTTGAATCGCGAACTGTGGCGGCGGCAGCGTGGGTATGGACGCGGCGGCAGAATGCGGATTGAGACAGATACAGCTCATATTCTGAGTGGCGTGCGGCATGGAAAGACGATCGGATCACCGATTGCCATGGTGATCGCAAACGCCGACTGGAAGAACTGGACGGAGATTCTGCCGATCGAGGACGGTGATGCGACGAAGCATAAGGCAGTGGCATCGCCTCGGCCGGGCCATGCGGATCTGGCGGGGAGTTTGAAGTACGATTTCCCTGATGCGCGGTATGTTCTGGAAAGAGCGAGCGCTCGAGAGAGTACAGCGCGAGTGGCGGCTGGTGCGGTGGCTAAGATGCTGCTGCGGGCTCTGAGCGTTGAAGTTGCGAGTCACGTGGTTCGTGTTGGGAAGGCGGAGCTGCAACGTGCGGCGACATGGGAGGAGATCGTTGCACTGCGTGAGAAGGATGAGGTTCTCCTGAATTGCGTGGATGCGGAGTCCGAGAGTGCGATGAAGGCAGAGGTTGATGCTGTTTTGCGCACGGGGGATACGGTGGGCGGAGTTTTTGAAGTGGTCGTGCATGGGTTGCCTCCGGGAGTGGGGACGCATGCGAACTGGGATGAACGGATGGATGGGCTGCTGGCCCAGGCGGTGATGAGTTTGCAAGCGGTGAAGGCCGTTGAGATTGGACGCGGCGTGACCGCGGCAGAGTCGGTTGGTTCGGCTGTGCATGATGCGATTGGATACGAAGGCGAGGGGTTCACGAAGTTTTCGCGCGAGCACAATAACGCCGGTGGACTGGAAGGCGGTATCTCAAATGGCGAGGATGTTGTTGTGCGTGGATATCTGAAGCCGATTTCGACGCTGCGACGGCCATTGGGTAGTGTGAGTTTTGCGACGCGTGAGCCGGTGAAGGCTGCCTATGAACGGAGCGATGTGTGTGTAGTTCCAGCGGCTGGTGTGGCAGCGGAGTCGATGGTTGCGCTGACGGTAGCGCGGCTTGTAGTGGAGAAGTTTGGCGGCGATTCACTGAAAGAGATGAAGCGAAATTTTGAAGGCTATTGTGAGCAGATTCGGGCCTATTGAGACTTGCGGATGATGAGATAGATACAGTGACAGAAAAAGAGACCAAGAAGAGCGGAAAGATACATGAGGTCGTGAAATGGCCGGATCCTGTGCTGATGAAACCGGGAGCGACGGTGACGGTCTTTGACGCGAAGCTGAAGAGGCTGACGGAGGAGATGTTCGAGTCGATGTATGCGGCGCAGGGAATTGGCCTGGCTGCTCCGCAGATTGCGATCTCGCAACGGATCACGGTGATCGATGTGAGCTTCAAGAAGAATCCGGAGGAGAAGATTGTGCTGATCAATCCGGAGATTATCGCGCGCGAGGGTAAGCAGGTTGAGGAAGAAGGATGTTTGAGCCTGCCCGAGATTCGCGAGAAGGTTTCGCGAGCGGCAAAGGTGAAGGTGCGGGCTCAGGACGTGAAGGGCGAGTGGTTCGAGATCGAAGGCGAGGAGTTGCTGGCGAGAGCGTTTCAACATGAGATCGACCATCTGGATGGCGTGTTGTTTATCGATCGGCTGAGCAGGTTGAAGCGGGACCTGATCGTTCGGAAGATGAAGAAGATGATTAAAAATGGGGAATGGTAAAGCAGGAATTGGGAAATAGAGATTAACAAGCTTCGTTTTGGGTGGGCGTGGGAGGGGTTTGTGAAGCTGGTTTTTTGTGGGACGCCGGAGTTTGCTGTGCCTACACTGGAGGCTGTGGTGGCGGCTGGGCACGAGGTCGCTCTGGTAGTGACGCAACCGGATCGCGCTGCGGGGCGTGGAATGGAGATGCAGGCTCCGCCGGTGAAGAGGACTGCTCTCGCACGCGGCCTGGAGGTTGTGCAGCCGGAGAAGATTAAGAATAACCCGGAGTTTCGCGAGTGGCTGGAGAGGATTCGGCCTGATGCGATTCTGGTCGTGGCGTATGGGCGGATTATTCCGCAGTGGATGCTGGAGCTGCCGCGGTTCGGGAATATCAATCTGCACGGGTCTTTGCTTCCGAGGTATCGTGGGGCTGCGCCGATACAGTGGGCCGTGGCGAATGGTGAGACGGTGACCGGTGTGACGACGATGCGATTGGATGCCGGGCTCGACACAGGCGATATGCTGCTGGCGCGCGCGGTGCCGATTGGGCAGGAGGAGACGGCGGTGGATGTGTATGGCACACTGGCTCCGGTAGGTGCAGCGTTGATGGTGAAGACGCTGCAGGGACTGGAGTGCGGGACGATTGTTTCGCAGAAGCAGGATCACGAGCTGGCGACGCACGCGCCAATTCTGAGGCGCGAGGATGGCTGGATGAATTTCTCGCGCACGGCGCAGCAGATTTATGACCGCTGGCGTGGGTTTCAGCCATGGCCCGGTGCGCATACGAAGTTTCGTGAGAAGAAGCTGATCGTGCATCGATTGCGTGTGGAGAAAGAGCGTGTATTACCCGAAGCGATGACGATCGTGGATGGCGATGAACTCTTGGTTGGCTGCGGTGGTGGGACAGTGATTGAACTGCTCGAAGTGCAGGTAGAAGGCAAGCGGCGAATGACCGTGACTGAGTTTCTGCGTGGGTACCAGGTTCGGAGCGATGAACGGTTGGGATCATGAGAGGCAAAGAAAACCCTATTGCTGCGAAAAGGGCGGTCGTAGGAAAGCCGCGAAAAGGAGCTTCGCCGAAGAGAAGTGTTCAGGGCATAGTTGCAAAGGTGACTCCTGCGCGGCTTGCTGCGTTTGAGATTTTGAATCTGGTAGGCGAAGGGAAGGGGCATAGCGACGAGTTGCTGCACTCGACTCGTGTCGATGCGCTATCTGCGGAGGATCGGAATCTGACGACGGCGCTGGTGATGGGGGTGCTGCGATGGCAGATTGCCCTCGACGCACGGGTTCGCTTGCTGTTGCAGCGACCCGACCAGAGGCTCCCGGAGCCGGTGGCGATTGCGCTGCGTATTGGGGCATTTCAACTGTTGCATATGGATCGGATTCCGCCGCATGCGGCTTTGAGTGAGAGCGTCGAGTTGTGCAAGGTAGCGGGTGAGCCGCACGCGGCGGGCATGGTGAATGCAATTTTGCGAAAGGTTGCGGCTGCACCTCGCCAAGGAGCAAGGCCGCATGAGTCGACTGCGATGTTTGCAGAACGGTTGGCGCATCCGCTGTGGATGGTGGAGCGTTGGGTGAAGGAGTACGGGCGCGCGTCGGCAGTAAAGATCTGCGAGGCGGACCAGAGAGAGCCGGTGCAAGGCGCGATGTTTGCCGAAAGCGGAATCGACTGGCCGCAGATGGATGATGGTTCGCGGCTGGTTGCAGAGATTGCAGCGGCCGCAATGCCGGGGGCGAAGCGGGTTTGGGATTGCTGTGCCGCTCCCGGCGGCAAGACGCTGGTGTTGGCCCGGCGGCTGGCTGAAGCGGAGATTCTGGCAAGCGATGTAAGCGCGAAGCGGCTTGCGCAGATGGAGGCACGATTGCGCAGGTATTCGTACGCAGAACGGGTTCGCGTTGCGATCACAGATGCTTCGGACACGAAGAATGTTGAGGGAACTTTTGATTTGATCCTTTGTGACGCGCCTTGTTCTGGGACAGGGACGCTGGCGGAGAATCCGGAGATTCGGCATCGTTTGCGTTTGGAAGAACTGTCGCGGCAGGCGGAGCGACAGAGAGCGATCCTGAAAGGTGCGCTGAAGTGGCTTGCGCCGGGTGGACGGCTGGTTTATTCGACTTGTTCGCTGGAGCCTGAAGAGTGTGAGCGTGTTGCGGAGACGGTTTTGCGTCGCGGCGATGTGAGGGTGATTCCAGTTGATGAGATTTTGAGGGAGCTTGGCGAGCAGGGAATCTTCCTGGGTGGAGAGGAGCTGAGTTTGGCGGTGAGGGAGAAAGCGTTGCGAACGCTGCAGGGTGTGCATCCGTGCGACGGATTTTACGCGATCGTACTGGAGCGTGCGTGATTCTCAGTCGCTGAGAGTAATGTGAACGGGGTCGCCTTTGACGACGCGATGACCGGCCGCTGGCGACTGCGCGACGACGGTTCCGACGACGGCAGGTTCTACGGTGGGCGTTGCAGGAGCGGTTGCGGATGGCTCGGCTGCGGAGGGTGTCTGCGTTGTGCTGGCAGGCGGAGCAGCGTTTGCCGTGGAGAGATTGAGATCTTCTGCGCTGACGATGTGAAGTCCTGAGGCAGCTGCACGAGCTGCAGCTCCGGCAAGTGTGAGGCCCGTGAGCGAGGGCATAACGAAGGCCTCCGGCGACTCCTCTTCCGTCTGTTCGCTCAGAAGCAGGCTGACGCGGGGACGATCGACCCCGGCGGCGTTTGGGTTAGGTGTCTGCGCGATGACGACGCCGGGGTCGCCGGGCGCTCCGATGTGCGCGGCGACGCCGAGTTCGAGGCCAAGGCGGCGGATATTGATCGTTGCAGTACGCTCGGACTGACCGAGAAGGTCTGGAATGGCGACCTGTTGCGGACCGAGGCTTTGGGTGACGCGGACGGCCCACTCGCGGCGAACGGTAACTCCGGGAGCAGGATATTGCGCAAGGATGCGTCCTGGTGGTGTGCTGGGCGAATAGAAGCGGTTTTCGAGCGTAAGGCGGAGACCATCGGAGCGTGTGAGTTTGCTGGCTTCGGCGAGCGTTAGGCCGGCGAGATTAGGGATTTTGACCTCTCGGCCATGGATGGCGAGGCGCATGGTGATAAAGGCAGAGACCAGCGCGACGACCAGCATCGCAAGCGCGCCGAGCACGAGATTGAAGATGCGATTGATGCGGCGAATCTTCAGTCGGAACGTCATTCACAAACAGGATACAGGCTACTGGGTGTGCGATTTATATTTTGCGCCACCAAATTTTGAAATTGCTCTAGACTTGCTTTCGGAAGATGGAGGCGTTGTATGCGGCGGTGGACACGGCGGGAGTTGGTGAAGGCAGGAGCGGCGGTGGGTGCGGTTTCTTTAACCACGAATGGCGTGCCGGCGGAAGTCAAGCCGCTGCCGGGTGCGAAGCAGACAAAGGCTCTCGCTAACGATCCGCAGAATGTGCCGATTAATGCTGCCAAGAATACGCTGCGTGAGCGCGAGTCGCTTGATTTTGGATGGAGGTTTGCGCTGGGGCATGCCTACGATCCGATGCGCGACTTCGGCTTCGGCAAGTTGTCGGGAACGGGAACGTATGCGAAGTCAGGCGACGCGGGCGGCCCTACGGGTGTCCGTTTCGACGATTCGAAGTGGGAAGCGGTGCAGGTGCCGCACGACTGGGCTGTGGCGTTGCCGTTTGTCGTGGAGGATGTGCTGGTCGGGCATGGTGGTAAGCCAGTGGGGAGGGATTTTCCAGAGAGCAGCATTGGGTGGTATCGCAGGGAGATTGAGGTCAAGCCGGGCGACGAAGGAAAACGGATGGTACTGGAGTTCGATGGCGTGTTTCGTGCCGCGACTGTATTTGTGAATGGACATTGGGTGGGCGAGAACATGAGCGGCTATGTGCCGTTCGAGATCGATGTGACAGATTTTCTGGACTATTCGCCGCGAGACGTGAGGGGCCCGGATGGAAAGATGCATCCGCAGAGTGGACCGGCGAAGAATGTTGTTACTGTACGGGTGGATGTGAGCCTGAATGAGGGGTGGTTTTATGAGGGCGCAGGAATCTATCGCCATGTCTGGCTACGCAAGACGGGACCATTGCACCTCGTGAAGGATGGCGTGTTCGTACAGAGCACATCCGGTGCGAGTGGCGATGCGTCACTGGCGATTTCGAGTGAGGTAAAGAACGCGAGCGATACCTCGGTGCGATGCTCGGTGATTGGGGTTGTGATTGAAGCTGCGAGCGGGAAAGAGGTCGCGCGATGCCGGTCTGGCGTGGTGACGATTGAACCTCAAACGATGGCGATGATTTCGACGATAGGAAAGATTGCAGGTGCGAAGCTTTGGAGCCTCGAAGAACGAAATCTTTATCGACTGCTAACCGTCGTTGAGTCCGAAGGGAAGGCGGTCGATCAGGATGAGACGCGGTTTGGCGTGCGGACGATTGCCTTCGATGGTCAGCGTGGATTTTTGTTGAATGGCAAGGTAGTGAAGATTAAGGGCATGTGTAATCACCAAGATCATGCGGGTGTGGGCTCTGCGGTTCCGGATGCGATTCAGCGATACAGGATCCAACGGTTGAAGGATATGAACTGCAACGGACTGCGAACGACGCACAATACTCCTGCAGTGGAGTTGATGGAAGCGTGCGACGAGCTTGGCGTGCTGGTGATGGATGAGACGCGAACGTTTTCATCGAACGCCGAGGCGCTGAGCGAGCTGACGAGGATGATACGACGCGACAGGAATCACCCGAGCGTCATCATATGGTCCCTGGCAAACGAAGAACCAGAGCAGAGCACTGCACGTGGCGTTGCGATCATGACGACGATGAAACACACGGCGAGACACCTAGATCCAACGCGCATGGTGACGGCTGCAATGAATGGTGGATGGGGAATCGGCGTTACCAATGTGGTCGATGTGATGGGGTTGAATTACGGTGGAGCGCACGTTAATCGCATCGATAATATTTCGGATTTTCGCGCCAAGTTTCCGACGAAACCCGCATTGGGTTCAGAGACAGCGAGCACGGTTTCGACGCGAGGCATCTACGAGAATGATCCGTTGCGCGGGTATGTAAGCGCGTATGACTTGAACTTTCCAAGCTGGGCGAGCACCGCAGAGACGTGGTGGAGCTACTACGACGAAAGAGCGTGGCTGGCTGGCGGTTTTTGCTGGACGGGATTTGATTATCGCGGGGAGCCGACTCCGTATGGTGTGCCATGCATTAGCTCGCACTTTGGCGTGATGGATATGTGCGGATTTGCGAAGGACAACTTTCACTACTATCGCGTGTGGTGGGGAAGTGAGCCAGCGATGCATCTTTTTCCACACTGGAACTGGGAGGGCAAGGAAGGACATGAGATCTCAGTGTGGTGCTATGCGAACTGTGAGTCAGTGGAGCTATTGGTGAATGGTACCAGCGCGGGTTCACAGACGGTGAAGAAGAATGGGCACCTCGAATGGAAGGTGAAGTATGCTCCGGGAGCGATTGAAGCGCGAGGATCCTCGGGCGGAAAAGTGATTTTGACGGAGCGCCGAGAGACGACGGGTGCACCCGCGCGGCTGGTGATTGAGACCAGCAAAGACAATCTGCGTGCTGATGGAATGGACTGCGTTCAGGTGAATGTTAGCGTTGTCGACGCCAAAGGACGCATGGTTCCGACTGCCGGAGAGATGCTTACGTTTGCGGTCGAAGGGCCGGGCAAGGTGATTGGCGTGGGGAACGGTGATCCGAGCTGTCACGAGCCGGACAAGGCGATGCGACGCAGTGCCTTTATGGGCATGGGCGCTGCTCTGGTACAGGCTGGGCAGACCGCCGGCGACGTGAAGGTGAAAGTGAGTGCTCGCGGACTGGAACCGGGCGAAGTGACTCTGCGTTCGACCACACTGTAAAGTCGTTCGTTTTGAAGTCAGCTTGGTTTGAGGATAGTTTGCGACTCGATCTTCGCGGCGTCGAACCTAACGTCGAAGCCGGCGCCAGTGGGTAACGCGATGTGTGCTTTTTCGGGCACGAGAGGGTTGCTCTCGAAGTGATAGTAGTGGCGCATCTTGTTGATAAGGTATTCGCCGAGAGGAAACGTCATAGGCGACTGGCTCGCAATGATATGCACGGCTGCGCGAAGACTGTGACCATGAGGAATGACCGGTACATCGTGCAAGGAAGCGACAGTGCCGATGCGAAGAAGCTCGCTGGTGCCACCGCACCACTCAGGATCGGCTTGAACGACGGAGAGGCCGCCCGCTTCGAGGTAACGCTCGACCTCCCATCGGCCGTAGAAGTGCTCGCCTGACGCGATTGGAATCGTTGTGCTGCGATGCATCACGGCGAAGCTCTCAATCTTCTCCGGATGCGTTGCCTCTTCAATCCAGTAAGGCCTGTACTGTTCGACCTGGTGTGCCCACTCGAGCATATAGTTTTGCGTCCAGCCACTGTAAGCGTCAAACATGAGTTCCGTATCATCGCCGAGCGTTTCGCGCAGCACGCGGACGAGCTCGATGTTTTTTCGCATACCTTCAGGGCCTGAGCCGGGGCCGTAACCCATGAACCATTTCTGATAACGGTAGCCTTCGTTTTTGATCGCAAGCGCACGACTGCGCACGGCGGTAGGCTCGAGCGAGAAGCCGAGGCAACTGGCGTACATCTCGACCGAGGGGCGGGTAGGTCCGCCGAGCAGACGATAGACAGGAGCGTTGTAGTACTTGCCGCGAATGTCCCACAGCGTGTTGTCAACGGCGCTAATCGCCATTATGAAGAACCCATCGCGCGAGTGGCGGTTGGAACGGTACATCTGATCCCAGATCTTTTCGCCCGCGAGCGCATCCTTGCCGATAAGAAAAGACCTAAGCTCGTCGTTGACAACGGTTGCGGCACTCTTTTCGATGGGGCCGTACAGGCCTTCAGGGCCGCCAGCAGTGCGGATGCGAAGATAAATTGCGGTGTAGTTGACCTCCCGCGTTCCAGAAGGTTTGTCGACATAAGGCGCGGGGCGAAGATCGTCGTAGATGTCCAGGGGGTTCACTTGCTGCTGACGGTTCACACCGGCCTCGTCGGTGTAACGGCCATGCAATTCGACAAGTTCTACGGTTTCGATCTTGAGTGGACGATCCGGCGCGAAGGCTTCGGCGAAGAGATTGGCACGACTGGCAGCGAAGACAGAGGTGGCAGCACCGAAGAGAAAGTTTCGGCGAGAGTGTTTTTGGCGAGAAGATCGGCTTTTTGCGACGATTGAAGAACGGAGCGATTGGCGCATGGGTTCTCGTGCTGGGTTCAGCGGCGGTTGTCGGTGGCTGGTTCGGGATGGATAAGAAGTCGGTTAACTTCTGGACAATCGAGTTTGAAGGCATTTTCGAGTGCCGTGATGATCTCGTGGACTTTGGACATGGGCAGGTCGTCGGGAAGAGTGCAGTGGCAGTTGACCTGGATGCGATCGTGAATGCGGGTGACCAGGACTTCGTGGATGTCGAGGATCTCGGGAAAGGCCTGAGCGGCGCGGCGGAGCCGGACCTCAAGCTGGCGATCGCGCTCGAGCGAGGCTGGACGCTCGATGGTAGCGTTCTCGCTTTCGATGTGCGTGAGGATGGAGGAGATATTTGGAATTTCGCGGCGGATGTCGCTTTCGAGCTGCGTGACGATGGCGTGCGCTGCAGAAAGAGACATGGTCTCGTCGACCTCAAGATGCTGTTCGACGTGCAGCCGATGGTTGAACTCCTGCACGGTTACGTCGTGAATGTTGAGGTTGGAACGGGCAGCAACGGCGCGGATGCGGTCGTGGATGCTCTCGGCGAGCGAGGCGATGGGGACTGAGTGAACGACGACGTCGGCGCCCGAAAGATGTTTCTGCACAGCGGCGGTAGCGGCCGCGGTGATCTGTTCGGAGCGCTGGAAGGTGAGATTGCGGGGCATGCCGAGGGTTACATCGGCGAAGTAGCTCGGACCGGACCTTCGGGTGCGGACGCGTTCGACCGAAAGGACACCGTCGATGGAGGCGAGCTCACGAATCAGCTCTCGGTTTTGCGCGCGCGCCTCGGGTGGAGTGGCGTCAGTGAGACTATCGATGGTGCGGCGAGCAAGCTTCCACGTGACGTGAAGAATGATGAAAGCGACAAGAATCGCCGCGATGGGATCGGCGAGTTCGAGCTGCGGGATCTTCAACCTTCCGCCGCAGTAGCTGGCGATAAGGCCAATAAGCACTGCAAGCGAAGACCAGATGTCCGTCCCGAAGTGGATGGCGTCGGCCTCGAGAGCTTCGCTCCGAGTCTCGGTCGCGATTTTGCGAAGCCTGCGCGAGCGAGTGAAGTCGACGGTGATGGAGAGAAGCAGAGCTGCGAAGGGCCAGATCGAGAATGTGAGAGAGAGGTGTTCGCGGAAGACGATGCGGCGGATGGCCTCGGCGAGAATCCAGATGCAGGAGCCGAGCATCAGAACGGTTTCAATGCCAGCGGAGAGGCTTTCGATTTTGCCATGGCCATAGCTGTGGATCGCATCGGCGGGACGGTCGGAGACCTGGACGGAGAAGAAGGTGATAGCGGCCGCAATAAGATCGATGCCCGAGTGCGCTGCCTCGGAGAGCATACCGAGGGAGCCGCTAAGCAGACCGGTGATCAGCTTGAAGAGAGTAACCCCGAGCGCAGCGAACACCGAGAAGAGCGCGGCGGAGCGCTTCGCTTGATGCGAGGTTTCGGCTTGCTCGGGAGTGGCCGTAGGACTCATGGGTGGAATGGTACAGGAGAGTGGCGGGTCATGAGTTAGAAGCGTGGCCAGCCGGTTTCACAGCATGGTAGAGTCCCACGGCGCCGAAGGTATAGCCGGTCCACGTCGGGTTAGCGAAGCCTGCTTTTCGCAGGAGCTCGATCATCCGCGGAGGACGCGGGAAGCGGTAGACGGAGGAGTTGAGATAGCTATAGGCAATCGCATTGCCGGAGATCAGACCGCCGAGTCTCGGCAGGATAGTTTTGAAGTAGATGTTGTAGATCGCGCCAGTGAGCCCCTCAGGTTGGTTGCACTCAAGAATCCCAAGCTGACCGCCCGGACGCAGGACGCGGAGTATCTCGGCAAGTCCTTCTTCGTAGTTGGCGAGGTTGCGGAAACCGAAGGCGGAGGTAACAAGGTCGACCGCGGCATTGGCGATTGGCAGATGGAGCGCGTCGGCTTCGATGGGCAGAATATTGTGCCCGGCAAATTTTTGTTGGCCCAGCAACAGCATCTTATGGGAGAAGTCGACGGCAAGAATGGGTGCGGCGTTGGTTGCAGTAGGACGATTCTTGAGCAGTGCCATCGTCATGTCGCCGGTGCCACAGCAGAGATCAAGTGCGACGGTCTCGGGGGATTGGAGAATTGGGCGAAAGATTTTCGCAGCGCGTGCCCACCAGGAGCGGTCGATTCCGACCGAGAGAAGATGATTCGCGCGGTCGTAGGTGGGAGCAATCGTATCGAACATCTGCTGGACGTTTGCGGCGGCAGCTTGTTCGGTCGTTGCGCCTCCGGGGCGGGCTCCGGTGGAGAATTCGTGTTCGGGGATGACTGTCATGCGGAGCGCTTCTGTGTATGGTGACGCATCAGAGTGAGCATGGACTCGGTTGCGGTGGTGAGTTCGGCTTCGGTTACGTCGCGGACAATCTCGGTCTTGCCGACTGCGGTGGGCAGGACAAAGGAGCGGATGCCGCTGCGATTTTTCTTGTCGCGGGATGTAAGAGTCACGAGTTTTTCCGCGGTGGTTTTGAAATGCGGTAGCGGGCCATAGCGGAGGATCAGGTTGACGATTCGGGTGGCCTCTTTTTCGCTGATTGAGTCTCGAGCGATTGCGACGCTGAGCGCGGCGATCATGCCCCAGGCGACCGCTTCGCCGTGGAGAAGTTTCTTGTAGTTCGTCGCAGCTTCAATGGCATGGCCGATTGTGTGGCCGAAGTTGAGAATCATGCGCAGGCCGGATTCGCGCTCATCTTTGCTGACAACGTCCGCCTTGACGCGAACGCTGGCGGCGACGACCTGCGTGAGCGCCTTCACATCTCCGGCGAGGATGGCATCGGCGTTCTGTTCCATATAGCGAAATAGCTTTGCGTCATGGATCACACCTGCCTTGATCGACTCATGTAGGCCAGCACGGAGTTCCGCCGGCGGTAATGTGGCAAGGAGATTCGTGTCGGTAAAGACTACTTGCGGATGATGAAAGCTGCCGATGAGATTTTTTCCGGTAGCAAGATTCACACCGGTTTTTCCACCAATGGAGGAGTCCACCTGCGCAAGAAATGTCGTCGGAATTTGCACGTAGCGAACGCCGCGCATGTAGATCGCAGCGAGAAATCCTGTGACGTCACCAAGAACGCCGCCGCCAAAGGCAACAAGAAGTGCATCGCGATCCGCACCCGCGCGCGAAAGCTGTTCAGCAAGAGCTTCAACGCTGGCGAGGCGTTTATGGCGCTCTCCGCTTGGCAGGAACAAAACCGTCGGCGCATCCAGTTCGTTTTTCGGGAATGATGCAAGAAGTTTTTTCGACCAGAGCGCCCATATCTCCGGTGAGGTGACGACAAACGGGCGAAAAGGCCTCTCTTTGCTGATCTTTTTCAATCGCGAGTGCAAATTGCGAAGAAGATCGGCGCCGATGATGACGTCGTAATTTGCCGAGGGCGTTTTGACAGCGATGACTGACACAGTATTTCGATGGTAACGCAAGGACTACGAGGAACTCGGAGGCTAGTAGCATTGAACTATGGATCGAGTTGATTTTTTGGTGATCGGTGCGGGAATTGCAGGATTGAGTGCGGCGATTCGGTTGGCGACTGCGGGTTCCGTACTGGTGGTGACCAAGGAGGAGCTGGCCGAATCGAACACCGCCTACGCGCAAGGTGGAATTGCGGTGGCGATGGGAGGTGACGAAGATGTTGCGTTGCACCTGGAGGACACGATTGCAGCCGGCGATGGGCTGGTGAATCGCGACGCCGCAGCGATGCTGGTCGAACAGGGGCCGAAGCGTGTCGAAGAGCTGCTGGCATGGGGCACAGCTTTTGATCGCGAAGACGGCGAATTATTGCGGACACGCGAGGGTGCGCACAGCCTCTCACGAATTCTGCACGCGAACGGCGACGCTACAGGCCGTGAGATTGCCGTCTCGCTTCTGCGACATGCGCGGGAGATGGCGGCTGAAGGTGGTCGCATCGAATTGATGGAGTGGGCGACGAGCGTCGATCTGCTCGTCGAAGACGGGCGAGTCGTGGGGGCGACGCTGCTCGATGGTGAGGGTGGGTTGCGTGTCGTGCGTTCGAATGCTGTGTTGCTGGCAAGCGGCGGAGCTGGACAGGTCTACAGCGATACGACAAATCCCGCGGTTGCAACCGGCGACGGAATCGCAATGGCGTATCGTGCAGGCGCTGCGGTCAGCGATATGGAGTTCTACCAGTTTCATCCGACCGCGTTCTCAGCAGCGGGCGCTCCGCGATTTTTGTTGAGTGAGGCACTCCGCGGCGAAGGTGCGTACCTTGTGAATGTGAAAGGCGAACGGTTCATGGAGCGATATCATCCGCTGCTCGAACTGGCCCCACGCGATGTAGTGGCACGAGCGATCACGAGCGAAGGCATGGACGGCCCCGTCTATCTCGACATGCGGCATGTGAAGAAGGATCTACATGCAAGATTTCCGGGGATATCGGGTTTTCTCGCGAAGCATCACCTCGAGCTTGCCCGCGATCTGGTTCCGGTGCGTCCTGCCGCGCACTATTTTATGGGCGGCGTAACGACGGATGTGCACGGGCGAACAACACTGCCGGGTCTGTACGCGGCAGGCGAGGTGGCCTGTACTGGAGTCCATGGAGCCAACCGTCTGGCGAGCAACTCGTTGCTTGAGGGGCTGGTCTTCGGAGCGCTGGCTGCGGAGACAATGATTGTGGAGCGGAACTCACCCAATACCTCTCACAGATCGGACGCGGTTCCCGCGGAAGCCAACGGCTCGACGTCAGAGGCCGTCACGGAAAGGTGGATCGCTGAACTGCGTGCGATGATGTGGAAGTACGCCGGTTTGTTGCGCGATGGAGACGGCCTGCACGAGGCGAAGCGGCAGCTCGAAGCGCTTGCGGTGACCAAGCCGCGAGGAATCTCACGTCGAGCTATCGAAGCGAGAAACCTTCACATAGTCGCTGAGCTGATTGTCGCTGCTGCTCTTGGCCGCAAGGAGAGTCGCGGCGCCCATTACCGTAGCGACTTTCCAATGCATGATGCATCGGCAAAGCACTCCATCATGCACGAGGGAAAACTGCGATTCGTAGCTTAGGAAATCAAAATATCGTCAGCAGGATAGGAAGAACGACGCCCGCGACAAGAGTCGCCGTAATAAATGTTCTGTTGCGGATGTATTTGTACGACATATACAGGCCAGTAACGGCGGAGAGGAAGAGACTGATAGCGACCACAAGAAAGAAAATCTTCAGGGGCAATGGGTGGTGAGTTTTAGGTGCTGCAGTTTCTGGCGCTTTCGCTGAGTCAGCCTGTTCCCCCTGTTTCGCCCTCTCTGCAGAACCCTGCGCCTTGCTCTGAGGCGATCCCTCCGATCCGGCTTTCTCGAACGCGGGTTTGTCCCCGGACCTGTCAGGCGGCGGATTCTTGTGCACCGGGAGGATGGGCGTCTGCTTCTTGTGGATCTGGGCAAGGACCATGGCCCAGGCGGGCGGCTTGTAACTGCTGCCACGGGTCGTTTCGTGCAGACTGAAGGTCTGGAGCGCTCCTGTGAAGGCAAAGAAGATCAGCGCAGGCGTAGTAAAGACACCAATATAGAGATGAAGCAGGCGAAAGAGCTTGAGAGTTCTATGTGCAGAGGACATGGTCTATTTCATTTCTACACAAGAAGATGAAATACGACAAGTTTAGTCCGATATTTGAAACGCCAAGAATAACGCTGGAATGCCGGATACAAGCGTTGCAAGCAGTTAGCCATGATGGTGGTGAGGAAAGATAGCCAGATAGAGAAATACGGAGCCCATTCCGGCCAGAACCAGCAGGACTGCCCATAAGTTCCGAAACGAGAATTTGCCTGCCCAGAGCAGCAGGCCTCCGACGACCAGGCTGACCGTTGCACCAATCACATTTGTCAGCGAGAAGCCGTTCAGGATGTGAGGAAGGAGGTGGATCAGAAAGACTCCGGCAACAAAGCAGGCGAGGTAGTTGTACCACTTCATCGATCTCCTCCGGTGAGCCTTTTAGCTACAGAGACTTCTTAGGGAAGCGGAGCGACAGCAGAATAGTGATCGCAAGTACGACAACGATAACTGTCAGAGATGTGATGGGGCCGATCTCGATCCAGTGAGCGCTGAGCATCTTGAACGCTGCAAATGCCAGTACAGCTGCGAGGCCGTAGTGGAGAAAGCGAAGTCTCTCCAGCATGTGGGCAAGGATGAAGAACAGCGACCGTAGTCCCATTACAGCCATAATGTTCGACGTATAGGCGAGGAAGGGATTGCGCGTGATGGAGAGAACAGCGGGGATCGAGTCGAGCGCGAAGACAACGTCCGTGACTTCAATGGCCAGCAGCGCAAGAAAGAGAACCGTTACCATGCCGCGACCGTCTTCATGAACGAAGAACTTGTCCTGACGAAGACTGACCGGGTGGATCTTGGCGACCCAGCGGATCCATCGGGGCGTCTTCTCTTGTTTGTGAGAAGACGGAAGTACAAGCCGGATGGCGCCGATCAACAGGAGGGTCGCAAAGGCGTAGCTGATCCATTCAAATCGCGCCAGAAGCCCAAGGCCAGCCGCGATGAAGGCTCCGCGCATCACGATCGCGCCAAGAACTCCCCAGAAGAGAACCTTTGGTTGGCGGTTTGGCGGGATATTGAAGACGCGAAAGAGGATCAGAAAAACGAAGAGGTTATCGACCGAGAGCGACTGCTCAATCGCGTACCCTGCGAGATATTGCGTGGCGCTCTCGCCACCCATTGCGCGGAAGACGAAGATTGCCAGGACAAGTGCGGCGGCGACCCAGAGAATCGTTGCGACGATGGAGGTGGTTTGGTTCTTGCCGGGACCTTGGCGGCGCGCGTAAAGAAGCTCTACCCCAAGAAGAATGAGGATGAAGGCGTGAAAACCTATCCAATAGCTGATCGGGGTAGCGCTGGGCATCTCCTTTGGATGCTACAGCGCGCGGAGGCAGGATGCATAACGTCTGTGTTTCCGTGGCGGGTAGGACGGGGAGGGCCTTCAGGGGAGGGTTCGCCGCCACGGTACAGCTAGACTAGACGTTGCCAACAACCATGGAATAAACCCCATAAAGCGCGACCGCGAGGACCAGCCAGAGGACCGACGAGAAGAACAGACTTCGTACGATCTCACCAAAAGAATGTTTTTGGAAGAAGCCGTTTGGCCGCTCTTCGTTGAATGCGCTGTGGTTAAGACTTTTGAACTTTGCTTGAAAGGAAGGGAACGCTGTCTGCATAGGTATTATCTCCATCGGCAAAGATGAGAGTAGGTTGAACGATTTATGCACAGCTATCCCTCTAAGGCATCAAAGGGTGGCTCATTCGGGTCATCCAACAGCATATTCCCGTAACTTCTCCCCTGTGCGCTGCCGGAATGACAGGAACTGCAGGAAAGCGTAGGATTTGGCCGTATCCGGATAGTGCAATTGGGCTCGAGGTTTTCAATTTCTATTGGAGTGATTTATGAGAACAGCGATTCGTTGGATTGCGGTCGCGGCGGGTCTTTTTGCAGTGCAGTGTGCCGTAGCTCAGGCTCCTGCCGGAGCACCCGCAGGATCTACAGGGCAATGTAAAGACGGGACTTATTCTACGGCTGCCAGCAAACAGGGAGCATGCCGGGGACATCAGGGCGTGAAGGAGTGGTATGCCGCGGCCCCTGCGGCTGCGGCACCAGCAGCAGCACCGGCAGCGGCTCCGACACCTGCCCCCAAGGCTGCTACCCCGGCTCCTGCGCCAACTTCAGCCCCTGCTTCGGCAGCAACTTCAGCTCCTTCCAAATCATCTCCGGCTTCCAGGGCCGCATCCATGACAGCCGCAGCGGGCGGCGGGCCGGGTTTGGTATGGGTCAACACGGACAGCAACGTTTACCACTGCTACGGAACGGCCTACTACGGCAAGACAAAGCAGGGGGCATACATGTCTGAGGCCGACGCCAAGGCCAAAGGCGCGCACGCCGATCACGGACACGCCTGCACCAAGTAGAAGCTCTCTAACAGAAAAAACTGCGCCTCTGACAGCCCGGCGTCTATGGGACTTCAGGGGCGCTGGTTGATTAAACGGATCATCTCCAGCAGGAGATCGCCGGAGGTCTGCAGTGACTTCGCACTAACCTTATCAAGCGTGTCCTCTGCGGTGTGGTGATAGCCGTCAGGTGATGCTTCGGTCGAAGGCCCGTAATGCGCGTCAATCACATCAAGCACCGGCACACCGCGTTGGGCAAAGGGAAGATGATCATCCTCCTCCGCCTCGCTGTACTTGTAGATGTTGCCCAAGTGGCCGGTATTTTTTGCAGCGACTTTGAGTAGATCGAGCAGCCAGGGCGTCGAATTGTCGACGTGGTCGATATTCAGGTCCTTGTCTCCGATCATGTCAGCAACGAGAAAAGCCTTAATCTTTCCCAGCGTGCCATCGTTGCTCCACTTCGCCGCAAGATGCCGCGTCCCGTAGAGAGAGTCGGAAGGCCCCCAGGCCTTCACAGCCTCTTCGCCATCATCAAACACGAGCCACACCGAGTAACCCTCAGGCGGATGTGTCCGCAGCACGTTGCCGATCTCAATCAGCAGCGCTGTCGTCGCGGCGCCATCGTTGGCTCCATAGAACTCAATGTCGCGCAGAGGATAGTTCGTCTCATAGTGGCTGGCTAGGACGATGATGCCGTCCTTCTTGCCGGGGAACTTCGCGATGTAGTTCCGCATCGTTTGGAGACCAGCGGGTGTGGTGGCGGTAAAGGTGTCAATCTCGAAGTTCCCTTTGGCGGCTTCGGCGATGAAGTGCTGTTTGATGAACTCTTCCGCTTTGAGATGCCCGGGCGAGCCGTTGAATCGTTTCGGCGCGACCTTCAGCATCTCTGCCGTGAGCGTATACGCCTCTTGTCCGTTGAAGCGGGCTGTCGTCGAACCCGCATGCTGGGCTATTGCGTTTGTTCCCGGCACTGCAAGAACAAGCAGCGCCAACAGCATCTTTTTTGCATTGATGATCATGCGGCCTTCTTAGCCTCTCGGGCTTTGCGTCGGTCAGGATGAACGAGAAAGGCAACACCTACGCCGATCATATAGAGAACGAGCATCGGGGTGGCAAAGAGACACATGCCAATGGGGTCAGGCGTAGGGCAGATAATTGCAGCGATCAGAAAAATTGCGAGAATCGCATAGCGGATGTGCTTGAGCAGAAACTTGCCGTCGACTATCCCGAAGAGCGACAGAAAAAAGATAAGAATCGGCAGCTCAAACGTAATTCCGAGGCCGAGAATCACGGCGAGGAAGAAGCCGGTATAGTCCTCAATCGTGAGGATCGGGTTGAACGCTTTGCCGAAATCGAGAACGAGAATCTTGATCGCGCCGGGGAGAACCCAGCGATAGCCGAACCACGCTCCCGTGAGGAACAAAACGACGGTGGTGGACATGAAGGGCCACACGTACTTCTTTTCGTTGGCGTACATGCCCGGCGAGATGAAGAGCCAGATCTGATACAGGATGAATGGCGAAGCGAGGATGGCGCCACCGACGAAGGAGGTCTTGAGATAAAGATTCAGGCCGTCGGTCGGGTGAGTGAAGTTAAGTTTGAGCCCGAGGTCCGTGACCGGTCGTTGAATGTAGTTGTAGAGGCGGACATGGAAGATGTAGGCGACCACGAATCCGCCGATCAGATAATAGACCGAATGGATGAGCCGTTTGCGAAGCTCGGCGAGATGCTCCATCAGGCTCATGCCCGGGAGTTCGGCTCGTTCGGTTACAACCTTACGAGCCATGTCAATGCGGTCGAAATCAGCCACGCTGCGCGGCCTCGCTGGGTACTGTCTCTGCCGATGCGGTCTCAGGATCGGGGTCGTGGGGAATCGAATCGAGTACGGGCGACAAGGTGGAGTTGCTGACAGGCAGCCCGGTCTCAGGTGGCATTAGATGAAGATCGCCAGAACTGGCGATTGGCAGTGGGTCCGGCTTCGTCTCAGCCGTGGTTTCCGATTGAGGTTGCTCGTGGGGATGACCGACAAGGAACTCGTCATTCACCGCGACCGCATCGGACTTGTCACTAATGATCGCTGGCGCCACCGGAGCCGCGGCTTCCATGGCCGCAATTTTCTTTCTTTGCTCCTCCTGGTCGGCGATGCGTAGTTCCTCTTCCATCTGCATGCGGAACTCATTAGAAGCACGACGGAATTCCGCCATCAGTTTGCCCAGTTGCCGCGCCAGTTCAGGCAGTTTCTTCGGCCCGAAGAGAATCAGGGCGAGAATGACAAGGATGGCGCTGTCCTGAAAGCTAGGCATAAGTCAGTCCCATGATACGGCTTACGTCGTAGACGAACAAATGGATGGTGGGTGCGCCTGTTGATATAAAATATTGAGTGCAGACGACATATTCTGCATTTTTCAGGTTGACGCAAAAAACGCAACGCACGAACACGTGTTGCGTCTAATCAATAGGAGGCGGCCATTGCGGCCGTCGCTGGAAGACAGGAGTTGCAACATCCCCGCGGATTGGGTGAAGGCTTCAGGCCAACACAGTGAATCTGCTGCAACTCAAGCAATGCATGCTTTCAACATCCCCGTCTCTGAGGCATCACGACAGTGCAGGCATTGAGCCGGCGCCAGTTGGCCTCGGTGAGACTGAAGGCGGAGTACTTTGAACGGACTATTAGAGATCACTGCGGCCGAGGCCGTGGCGGAAAATGAAGCGGCGACACGCTCAGATGCTGAGATGTGTTCTTTAGACAACTACCTTGCCCAGCCCGACAACACCATGGACGACCGCATCGCCGCGGCCCGAGCCAGGCTTGGTACGGATGTCACCCTGTTGGGCCATCACTACCAGCGCGACGAGGTGATCCGCTTCGCCGACTACACCGGCGACAGCTACAAGCTATCGAAGATCGCCTCGCAAACGGATGCGAAATATATGATCTTTTGCGGCGTCCACTTCATGGCTGAAACCGCCGACGTGCTTAGCCGCCCCTGGCAGCAGGTGATTCTGCCCGACCTGAACGCGGGCTGTTCGATGGCTGACATGGCAGAGATCGGCCAAGTCGAAGATTGCTGGGACTCGCTCGTCCGCGCGGGCCTGACGGATACGGCCTCAGGCGGCCTGATTCCCCTTACTTACATGAACTCCGCCGCAGCAATTAAAGGTTTCTGCGGAAGACACGGCGGCCTCGTCTGCACTTCATCGAACGCACGCGCTGCCTTCGAGTGGGCCTTCGCTCGCGCAGGCAAAATTCTCTTCCTTCCCGACCAACACCTCGGCCGTAATACTGCCTTTGCGATGGGAATCCCACAGAGCGAGATGGTTGTCTGGGATCCATACCAGATCAATGGAGGAGTAAGCCCCGAACGCCTGAAAGCCGCGAAAATAATTCTCTGGAAAGGGCATTGCTCGGTTCATCAACGCTTTCTGCCGGAACACGTCGACCGTGTACGCCGCGAACATCCAGAGATGCAGGTCATCGTTCACCCTGAGTGCCGTTGGGAAGTCTGCCAGAAGGCCGATTCAATCGGTTCGACCGAGCGAATCATCGAAGTGCTCGAGAAAGCCCCCGAAGGTTCGAGCTTCGCGGTTGGCACGGAGATTCATCTGGTGAACCGTCTAGCCAAGCGTTTCGCGCCTCTCGGCAAGCGCGTCATTACGCTCGACGAAGCTGGATGCCTTTGCACAACCATGTACCGCATCTCGCCCCAGCACCTTGCGTGGGCTCTGGAAAACCTTGTCGAAGGACGTGTGGTCAATCGCATTAAAGTGGAGGATGATGTGAAGCAGTGGGCGCGCGTAGCGCTTGATCGCATGCTGGAGATTAAAGTTTGAGCAAGACCTTTACGTTGAACGAAGCGCAGACGCTACTGCCCGTAGTTGAAGCTCTTTTGCGCAAAGCACAGGCCGCCGGAACTCGCGTTGAGGAAGTGGAAAACGAGATGCAACAGCTCAGCCAGCGCATCTTTCTCTCAGGCGGCATGCACGTCGATGTAGCCGTCGCGGCGCGCCGCCGGGCAGAACGCGACAAGGCAGTTCAGGAAGCCAACGATACTCTCAAAGAAATCGACTCGATCGGGGTGCAGGTGAAGGATCTCGAGCAGGGTCTGCTCGACTTTCCTTCAGTCGTGGATGGCAAGACAGTCCTGCTCTGCTGGAAGCTTGGTGAACCGGCGATTACCCACTGGCACACCGAAGAAGAGGGCTATGCTAGCCGAAAGCCTCTGGATTCACGATTCGGCAAAAGCGACCGCCCTAACTGAGAGCACTTCCGCACAGAGCCTGTGGATAATTCCATTTACTAAACAATAATAATTATCATCTATACTCGCCCCATGCAGGTTGATTTGACCAGGTCGTTTCGCGAGATATGCCGTGAGAATGGTATTGCCGTGACCCACCAACGCCAGGTCCTGTATGAAGTGATGAAAACCATGCATGGCCATCCGTCTCCGGAAGAGGTCTATGCACGTGTCAAAAAAAAGGTGCCTGCAATCTCGCTGGCAACGGTTTACAAAAACATTCATTTATTTGTCGAGAGCGGCGTCTTCAGCAAGGTGAGCATGCATCACGGCTCGCTTCGCGTGGAGATGAATGACGAGGCGCACCATCACATGGTGTGCTCCAAATGCAAGGCAATTACCGACATCGGAGAAAAAGAACTCGGGCTGGTCTCGAAGAAGGACAAGCTGCCCGGCGGCTTTCTGGTGGAGCGGTATGCGGTCGATGTGATTGGCATTTGTGCAAAGTGCCAGTAAGCGCGGTATAACCTGCAACAAAAAATTCGAGGTGAACGATGTCAACCGAAGCAAAATGCCCAGTCGCGCATGGCACAGAGCATGGCGCAGTCACTACCTCACACGGTGCCGCCCGCAAGAATCCTGATTGGTGGCCCGATCAACTGAATCTGAAGATATTGAACCAGCACTCCCCGCTGAACAATCCGATGAGCGAGGAGTTCAACTACGCTGAGGAGTTCAAGAGCCTGGATCTGAACGCGCTGATCAAGGACCTGCATACCTTGATGACGACCTCTCAGCCCTGGTGGCCAGCGGACTATGGACACTACGGGCCTCTGTTCATCCGCATGGCGTGGCACAGTGCCGGTACATACCGTATCGCGGATGGACGCGGTGGCGCAGGCGCAGGCATGCAGCGGTTTGCCCCGCTCAATAGCTGGCCGGACAACGTCAGTCTCGACAAGGCGCGTCGACTGCTCTGGCCCATCAAGCAGAAGTACGGGCGCAAGATTTCGTGGGCCGATCTGATGATCCTCACGGGCAACGTGGCACTGGAGTCGATGGGATTCAAGACCTACGGCTTTGCCGGTGGACGTGAGGATGTGTGGGAGCCGGATGAAACCTACTGGGGACCAGAGACGACATGGCTTGGCGATAAACGCTACAGTGGCGATCGCCAGCTTGAAAACCCGCTTGCCGCTGTGCAGATGGGTTTGATCTATGTAAATCCCGAGGGCCCGAACGGCAATCCGGACCCAGTCTCTTCGGCGCGCGACATTCGCGAGACGTTTGCGCGTATGGCGATGAACGACGAAGAGACGGTTGCGCTGATCGCCGGTGGACATGCCTTCGGCAAGACGCATGGCGCTGGCAATCCCGATAAGTATGTTGGCCGCGAGCCCGAAGGCGCGCCGATTGAGGAGCAGGGATTTGGCTGGAAGAACAGTTTAGGCAATGGTGTAGGCGTGAATACGATCTCGAGTGGCCTCGAAGGCGCTTGGACGACGAACCCGGCGAAGTGGGACATTGAGTATCTGGACAATCTGTTCAAGTACGAATGGGAATTGACGAAGAGTCCCGCAGGCGCTCAACAGTGGAAGCCCAAGAATGGAGCTTCGGCAGACACGGTGCCGGATGCGCATGATCCGACCAAGAAGCACTCGCTGACGATGTTGACCTCGGATCTTGCTCTGCGATTCGATTCGAGCTACGAGAAGATCTCGCGGGACTATCTCGCAAATCCTGAGAAATTTGCGGATGCGTTCGCGAAGGCCTGGTACAAGCTAACGCATCGCGACATGGGTCCGATCGCCCGCTATCTTGGCCCGCTGGTTCCGAAAGAGCAGTTGATCTGGCAGGATCCAGTTCCTGCGGTCGATCACGAACTGATCGGTCAGGAGGAGGTCCAGGCTCTCAAGGCGAAGATCCTAGCTTCCGGGTTGTCCATCTCTCAATTGGTCTCGACCGCATGGGCCTCCGCATCGAGCTTCCGTGGCAGCGACAAGCGCGGGGGAGCCAATGGAGCGCGTATTCGCCTTGCTCCGGAGAGGTTCTGGCAGGTGAATCAGCCGGTAGAGGTTGCGAAGGTCCTCGAATCGCTCGAGATGATTCAGAAAGACTTTAACGCGGGCGGGAAAAAGGTATCGCTCGCTGACCTGATCGTTCTGGGCGGTTGCGCGGCCGTCGAAGAGGCTGCGAAGAAGGCCGGCCATGATGTGAAGGTTCCTTTCTCGCCAGGTCGCACGGATGCGTCGCAGGAGCAGACCGATGTCCACTCGTTCGCAGTGCTCGAGCCTATCGCCGACGGCTTCCGCAATTATCTGCGCCCGGGGCACGAGGCATTCGCGGGCGAACTGCTGGTAGACAAGGCAAACCTGCTGACCCTCACCGCCCCGGAGATGACCGTCCTGATTGGTGGCCTTCGCGTGTTGGGTGCAAACTTCGAACAGTCCTCAAACGGGGTCTTCACCAAGCAGCCCGGAACGCTGACCAATGACTATTTCGTGAATCTTCTCGACATGAATACGAAGTGGCAGAGGACCGATAAAGAGGGTGTGTTGGAGGGAGTCGATCGGGCCACTGGCGATCCGAAGTGGACCGGCACCATCGTTGACCTCATCTTCGGATCGAACTCTCAGCTACGGGCCCTCGCCGAAGTGCATGCGTGCAGCGACTCGAAGCCGGTCTTCATACGCGACTTTGTCGCAGCCTGGAACAAAGTGATGAATCTCGATCGCTTCGACCTCGCGTATTCACGAAACTAAGAAAGAAAGAGCGGTCCATTAATGGGCCGCTCAGATTGCTGACAAAGTACCGAGAAAGGCTCTGGTTTTCCACGAGGGTCTTTTGTAATTTTGAGTCATGCTGAAGAAGCCAGAAGCGGAGCAGGAGGAACTGGAGTGGGTGTCGATAGCGGGGCTGGTGCCTGAGAAGCATCTTTTGCGCAAAGTAGCTTCGGCGGTGGATTTCAGTTTCATTCGCGACCGTGTGAAGCACCTTTACAGCGCAGACAACGGGCGCCCTGCGTTGGACCCGGTGGTGCTTTTCAAGTTATTGCTTCTGGGCTATCTGTACGGTGTGCGCTCGGAGCGGCAGTTGATGCGCGAGGTGGAGGTGAACGTGGCCTACCGCTGGTTCCTTGGTCTGAAGCTGACCGACAAGGTTCCGGACGCGTCCACGCTGAGCCAGAACCGTCGGCGGCGCTTCGCCGAGAGCACGATCTATCAGGAGATCTTCGACCAGATCGTGGAACTGGCTGTGAGCAAGGGCGTGGCCTCGGGCACGGTTCTGTACACCGATTCGACGCATCTGAAGGCCAACGCCAACAAGAACAAGTTCGATGAGGTCGCGGTGCAGGTGAAGGCGGCGGAGTATCTTCGTGCTCTGGATGCGGCGATCGAGGGGGATCGCGCGGCGCACGGCAAGGGCCCCTTGAAGGCCAAGGCGGAAGACGATCCGGAGACCAGGCAGATCAAGGTGAGCCGCACCGATGCGGACTCCGGTTACATGGTGCGTGACGGCAAGCCGAAGGGGTTCTTTTATCTCGATCACCGCACCGTGGACGGCCGCCATGCGATCATCACCGACACCCATGTGACGCCGGCCAACGTGCATGACTCGGTTCCGTACCTGGGCCGGCTGGACCGGCAGCGGGAACGGTTCAACTTCAACATCCGGGCGGTGGGTGTGGACGCCGGTTATGCCGCAGCGGCGATTACGCAGGGGCTGGAAGAGCGCAACATCTATGGTGTGATCGGTTACCGCACGCCCACGCATCGCGAGGGCTACTTCTACAAGCGCGAGTATCGCTACGACGAGAAGCTCGATGTTTACCTCTGTCCCAATGGCCAACTGCTCCACTACCGGACGACCAACCGCGAAGGCTATCGGCAGTATCACTCCGATCCGAACCAGTGCCGCAGTTGTCCGGTACGGCAGAAGTGCACGCAGTCGGCAAACGCAACCAAGGTGGTGACGCGGCATGTGTGGGAGTCCAGCCGCGAGCGAATCGATCAGCACCGGCTGAGCCGTGTGGGCAAGCGTATCTACAAGCGAAGAAAGGAGACGGTTGAGCGAAGCTTCGCCGATGCCAAGCAGCTGCACGGACACCGTTACGCGCGCTTCCGTGGTCTGACGCGAGTGCAACAACAATGCCTGCTCGCGGCCACGGCGCAAAACATCAAGAAGATCGCCCTGCTGTTGAGCAGAATAGGGCCCAATCCACCCTCTTCCGGCCTCCTGCCCACGCTCTTATCGACTTATATCGACCACTTGCACCGCTATCAGCTGCTCGCCGGCCCAACCCACCACTAAGCCGGAACCAAAGCTCTAAAAACAAACCCCACGAAAATCGTGGGGTTCGTCAGCAGTCTGAGCGGTCCATTAATGGGCCGCTCTTTTTACGTTCGTGAAGAATTAGTTTCGTGGTGGCATAGGACTGGGTTTGCCACCCGGATTCCACTCAGGCTTCCACTTTGAATCCGCAAGCCAGCGAATCGGCTCGATCATCGAAGCAATCGCATTCGTCATATGTTTGAAGTCGATCGTGCTGAGCTCGTCACTCGGCTGGTGATAGTCCTTGTGCAGACCGAAGCTTGAGACGGTATGCGCGATGATTCCCTGTGATGCCAGAGCATAATTATCCGAACGCTGAAAAAAATGTTGGTCCGGATGCGGATCGTTCACCAGATGAGCGCCGTGTTTCACCAGCTCAGGGCCCAGATTCGAACGCTCGAAGCCCGTCAGCCAGAGTGTTCCGGGGGGGACTGCCGAATCCGGGCGCCCAATCATCTCAAACTCAAGATTTGCAACAATACTCGTCAATGGAACCGGCGGATGAGCGAGAAACGCGCGATTTCCAAATCCGCCAAGCTCCTCCGAGCCGAAACACGCAAAGACGATTGTTCTCTTCGGTCGCGGTCCGGCCGCGAGAATATGAGCCAGAGTCATCACGGCAGTTGTCCCCGAGGCATCGTCGTCGGCACCGTTATAGTTGATATCGCCCAGTGTGCCTGCCGCACCCATGCCCAGATGGTCGAGGTGCGAGGTCAGCAGAATTACCTCATTCGACAAGCTGCTTCCGCGCAAAATGCCGACAGCATTCCAGGTTTCTTTACGCGGCACATCCTGAAACTTCGAGAGCCGCTGCTGAATTCTCTGCGGCAGCGGATCAGGCAGTGGACTCTTCTGCACGAAGCTCCCACCGTCGCCTCCTGGTTCAAGACCCAGTGCTTGAAACTGCGTTGCAACGAACAACGCGGCAATATGTTCATCTCGAGTCGCAGAGCCGCGGCCATGCATCTCGTCGTCGGCCAGGAAATTCATATTTGCATGAACTTCATGTTCGAGCGTTGCCGTTTGCGCGTCTGTTGCGTCGAATGAGTGAGATCTCTGATCGTAGGCTGCTGAGAAAAAAGTGGCTGTGCCTGCAAGCGTCAACGTGCCTGCAAGACGAAGAAGTTTTGGAGACATTGTGCCGATTATAGAAGAACCAATTAGTCTTGAAGCACAGAGTTGTGAGGGAGAGAAGTCGACGTGAACAGCTGGAGGGGAAGCGCGCGGCGTTGGGTGGCAATCGCAGTGGCGCTGGTGTTCCCGGCCTTTACAGGATGTGCCGGCTTCTTTCCTCCGATCAACAATAGCGGCGGAGGTGGCTCCACAACTGCGGGCAATCAGATCTATATCGCGAACCAGGCGGTCAACTCCATCGGCGGATTCATCATCGGCAGTACGGCTGCAACTCTCACGGCGGTAAACGGTACTCCGCTCACAGAGACCTATAAGGCAATTTCGATGGTCGTCACTCCCAACAACGCCTTGCTCTATGTCGGGGCGGCAACCGGCGTCTTCGTCTACTTCATTAACTCCAACGGAGCGATCACGGCGCCGGCCACCGGCCCACAGCCTGCGGGTGTCTTTGCCACTGCAATGACGGTCTCTCCCGATGGACAGTGGCTCATTGTCCTCGACGGCACCACTCAGCAGCTCGATATCTTCCAGATCAACTACACGACGGGTGCCCTCACCTCATTGACAGCGCCTGCAACCTACGCCATCCAGTCTGGAACGTGGCAGCCGAGCGATCTCCGCATCTCTGCGGACGGCACCCTGATCTTTGCTGCAGTCGGTACCGGCGGCGATTTCGTCTTTACTTTCAACACCGCAACCGGTGTCGCAGCCAGCAGCCAGTATCTTGCTACTGGAGACGCGGCGACAGGCGACTACGGCCTCGCCGTCAACGCAAACAAAACCTACCTCTATATCGCCCGCAGCGGAACGAAAGGCGGAGTCGCCGTCTACAGCATTGGAACCGCCGGAGCCCTGACTCCTGTCACTGGGTCGCCATTTACCGCCGGTAGTGGAACCGTATCCGTGGCGCTTGATTCCACCGGAACGTACGCCTATGCCGCCAACCGCACTGACGGAACCATCTCTGGCTTTACGATCGTTCCAGGAACGACGCCCTCTGCGTTGTCGCTGACGCCGCTGAGCGGTTCCCCCTATGTCAGTGGGACCTCGGTCAATTCCATCGGCATCGACAAGACTGGCAAGTACTTGCTGGCGGCAGCAATTGGAGGAGACCCTGATCTCACCATGTACAGCTTTGACATTGCTGTACCCGGCAAACTCGTTTCGGCAACCAGTGTCGCCACTGGTGTCGACCCTGCGGGCGCAGTCGCTCTCGCACTAACGCACTAGGCCCGATACTTCTTTGGTTAGCGTGCCTGGAATTGACCGGTCTCTTTCCTGAAATCTTTTCCCAGCACCATTAGTATGGAGAGAAGCGGTGTGAAACCTGTTGGGGAGTTCTTCAGTCATCTTTTCTTCTTCTCGAAATGTCGTTTCGCACTGGATCTCGCGTTGTGCGGCTCCGGTGATGTTGGCAGCGGTGACCATCGGACTCAGTGGCTGCTCGCAATTCCGTCCGAAGCCCGAAACACAGTACGTCTATGTCACCGCCAAGCAGACCTTCCTGCGCGACCGCGTTGCCGCCGTCTCCAATCGCACAGCAACGGTGGGCAACGGCGACAAACTCCAGGTCCTCGAACACGGCCGCCGCTACGTGCGTGTCCAAACCGAAAAGGGTGAGACCGGCTGGATCGACGAGAAGCAGGTTGCAACTCAGGATGTCTACAACCAGTTCGACGCGTTGAAGCAGCAACACAGATCCGATCCGGCCGTAGCCTCCGGCGTTGTGCGTGATGAAGTCTACATGCACGTGAAGCCTGGCCGCGACACCGAGAAGTTTTACCGCCTTGCCGAAGGCGAAAAGCTTACGCTGCTTTCTCGCGCGACGCTTGAAAAACCTCTGCCGCCGGGGATGCGTAAGCCAGTTCCCGCAGCTGACCCTAAGAATGTCAAGCCCGGCGCAGCTCCTGAACCGCCGCCTCCACCCGCGATGGAAGACTGGTGGCTCGTTCGAGATTCGAAAGGCGACACGGGCTGGCTCTACAGCCGCATGATGGACGTTGACGCTCCTGACGCCATCACACGCTACGCAGAAGGTCAGCGCATTGTAGGAGCGTATGTGCTCACCAAGGTCTACGATCCGGAAGCCGAACAGGACGACAAAAACATCCCCATCTACGTCACGGTTATGAGCCCGTACAAAGCCGGACTGCCTTACGACTTTGATCAGGTCCGCGTCTTCACCTGGAGCGTAAAGAAGCACCGCTACGAGACCGGTTTCCGCGACAAGAACATCGAGGGCTACTTACCCGTCACAATAAAAATGACGACCGATCCCTACGGCAAATCTGCCACGGCCACCACGCCCATGCCCACGTTTACCTACCGCGTTCTCGCCGACGACTCCGGCCCAGTCATCCCTGATCCTGTCACCGGCGCAATCGTTCCCAATAAAACCATTCTGAAAACCTATCGCCTCGAAGGAAACTACGTGCACCGCATCATCGTCCCCGGAACACCGACCGGCGGCGAAGCCCATCCCGAACCGACCGCCAAAAAAGAAAAAGCCCCACCCAAAAAGAAGCACTGAAAATTTATATTGCGTTCTCTCGAAAGAGATGGATTTTGCGCGGCTAGCAGTTTGCTTAGCCCATCTAAAACAGAGTCTCTGAGCTGACGAAATGAACTGGGCTGTGGACTAAGAGTAGAAGCTCGCAATCGCGTCCACCACAATCTCCTGCTCATCCTCTCGCAGCTCCGGATAAATCGGCAGTGCGAGCACTTCCTTCGCAGCCGCTTCACTCAGAGGGAAGTCTCCGAGCTTATATCCAAGGTTCGCGAGGCTAGTCTGCAGATGCAGCGGCAGCGGGTAATAAATCTCACTTCCAATCTGCCGGTCTGTCAGATACTCCCGAAGCTCATCCCGCCGAAGGGCGCGAATCACATACTGATGGAACACATGCCCCGCCCGAGGATCGGTGAAGGGAAGAACTACTCCCTCCTTCACATTCTTGCCTACCAGCTTGGCCTCAAGAAAGAGCTGGTCATATCGAGCAGCTAGATCCCGTCGTCTCTGGTTCCACTCCGGCAAATAGCGCAGCTTCACCTCAAGAATCGCGGCCTGCATACTATCGAGCCGCGAGTTCCACCCAACCTCATCGTGATGGTAACGTTGCCTCATCCCATGAGCGCGCAACACCCGCGCATGATCATCAATCGCGTCTGAAGTCGTCGTCACAAGTCCGGCATCGCCCATCGCACTCAAATTTTTCGTCGGGTAAAAGCTAAACGCTGCCGCATCCCCCAGCGCTCCGGCAGGAACACCATTCCACGTGGCCCCAAAAGCCTGCGCCGCATCTTCAATCAGCAGAACACCGTGACTATCTCTTAACGCTTCAAAAGCAGCCCAGTTTGCACACTGCCCATAGAGGTGGACCGGCAAAATCGCCTTGACCCGCGTCCCCCGGTGAGAACGAATCACCTCTTCCGTAGCCGCCGCTGAGAGGTTGAACGTGGTCTGGTCAATATCGGCCAGCAAAGGCTGCGCCCCGCACCGCAGAATTGCACTCACCGTCGCGAAGAAACTAAAGGGAGTTGTGACCACCGCATCACCCGGCCCGACATTCGCTGCCACCAGAGCCAGCCAGATCGCGTCGGTCCCGCTCGCGCATCCAATAGCATGAGGCACTCTGCAAGCAGCAGCGGCCGCCTCTTCGAAACTCGCGACTTGCGGTCCCAGAATGAATCGTTGCGACGTACATACTGCCTCAATCGCATCAAGCAATTCCTGCCGCAGATTCGAAAATTGGCGGGAAAAATCAAGCATCGGAACTGGTTGTGATTTCAGTGGCACATCTGTGATGGTATATCGCTGAACGGTTGTGAATCTAAGTCCGTTCTGGATCGTCTAACAGGTCTAGAATCGTCTCGAAAGGGGTTGCGGCAGAATCTCCGTTCGAAGGTTGATCATTGCCGCAGATGCTCGTATCGTGGACCTTCTTAGCTCCGGACTCGGCGAATCGACCCCGCTGAGCTTTCTTCCGGAGTTGATGGGCGCAGTAAAACCTTATGGCACGGTAACCGAAATTAACTAAGGAGATCGGCACCATGGAATCAAAGCCGGCACAGAACATTCAGGATACTTTTCTCAACACAGTGCGAAAAGATAAAAGCCCGATTACGATCTACCTCGTCAGCGGCGTCAAGCTGACAGGAAAGATCCGGTCGTTCGATAAATACTCCGTCCTGCTGGAAAACAACAGTCAGGAGCAGTTGATCTTCAAGCATGCAATCTCAACGGTTGTGAGTGGGAGAGCCGGCGCGCACGGAGACGTCCGACTCGAGGCCAAGCCAGAGATGCGGGCCGCTGTAAGCTCAGCGCCCCCTGTCGCTGCAGTGCAAGAGGCCAACGGAACGCAAGGCCGTTAGCCATTGATCATAGAGATACGAAGGCAAAGTCCGTGAGGCGAAGTCTGGTCGCACAACAAGCGGCCGTGCGTTCTGCCGGACGCGGCATGCCACAGGCGGAGCGTGCCGTTCTCGTCGCTGTCGAATTCACCGGCGAACGACGCAAACTCACCGCGGCGGCGCGCCTGGCGCGCGCCTCAGCTGCAGTTCTGGCTGGGGCTTCGCCGGACCTTGCTCATAACGAAGACTCCCCCGCGAGTGCGAAGCTTCACGCGGAGTTGGACTTCGACGCCTCGCTCGCTGAGTTCGAAGAACTCGCCCGCAGCGCCGGAGCCGAAGTCGCCACAACTCTCATCCAGCATCGCCCAAAGCCCGACCCTGCAACCCTCATCGGCGGCGGCAAGCTCGAAGAGATCGAAACCGTCATCGCGTCCACCGGGGCAGACCTCGTCCTCTTCGATCATGATCTCTCGCCTTCGCAGCTCAGAAACCTCGAGGCGAAGCTGCCCTGTCGCGTCATTGATCGCACCCAGCTCATTCTCGACATCTTCGCCCGCCACGCACGAACCCGCGAAGGCCAGCTTCAGGTCGAACTCGCACAGTTGGAATACCAGCTTCCGCGTCTTGCTGGACGAGGCAAAGCCATGTCCCAGCTCGGCGGTGGCATCGGCACGCGAGGTCCGGGCGAAACCCAACTCGAAACCGATCGCCGCAAGATCAACCTGCGGATCGATCACATCAAAGACCAGCTCGAAGCCGTCCGCCGCATCCGTCGCCAGCAGCGGCAACGCCGCGAAGCCGTCCCGGTCCCGGTCGTCGCGCTAGTCGGTTACACCAACGCCGGCAAGAGTACTCTATTCAACGCGCTCACCGAGGCTGGCGTCCTCGAATCCTCAAAAATGTTCGCAACGCTTGACCCCAAGCTGCGCCAACTCCAGCTTCCCTCGCGCAGAAAGATTCTCCTGTCGGACACCGTAGGTTTCATCCGTAACCTTCCTCATACGCTGGTAACCAGCTTTCGTGCGACCCTCGAAGAAGTCGAACGCGCCGAGTTGCTGCTGCACATCCGCGACGCCTCAAGCCCGATGGTCGACGAACAGAAGACGCAGGTACAAAAGGTTCTCGCCGAACTCGATGTATCGAAGAAACCCGTCATCGAAGTCCTCAACAAGATCGACCTGCTCCCTGAAAACGAGCGGACTCACCTTGGCGCTCCCGGAACGGTCGCTGTTTCGGGCCTCAAAAAGCTGGGTCTCGACAATCTGCTGGCAGCAATCGACGCGGCCCTCATCGTCGATCCCGTCATCGAGGTGAAATTCCGCCTCCCGCAATCCGAGGGAGCAGTCCTCGCCGCGCTCGAAGCTGGAGCGATCGTGGACGAGAAAAAATTCGAAGGGAATCTGGCCTTCCTCACTGCACGAGGACCCGCATCATTGCTCAATCGATATAGGAGGTTCCGGGAGAGAGCCTGACGGCCTTCTCAAAGGTTAGAGGCTGAAAATTTATGCGCTTAACTAGCATAGGCCGCCTGACGGGGAGCGGAGGTGGTGTCCCCAATCACGCGACCTATGTGACCCAGATATTAGGGTCCAGGTAGTGACTTTAGTTTAATCCTGTTTTCTTGGAATTCCAAGACGAATTGGGGAAAACTTTGCAAATTTTTGCAAAATGGTAACCTGTTCGAAAACCGCATAGTTTGGGCGATTATCGATGCAAACTCAATTGACACTCCTTCAAACACTTTGCTAAAACTAGGTGTACCTCGCACTATCTCCAAATGCCTTCAGAACGACAATCCAGCTGCATCCAACAGCTGATGACAGGACTTCAAGACGGCCACTGCTGACCCCATTCATGGACCAGATACTGAACGAACTCGGTGGACTTGTGCTCGGCGCTGTGCCGACCATGATCTTGTTTATTTTGTTAGTGGCAGCCTATGGCTTTCTCGTCCGGCGTCCTCTCGATCGCGTTCTTGCCGAGCGTCGCGCCCGGACCTCGGGTGCAATTGAGCATGCCAAAGGCGCCATCGCCAAGGCCGAGTCCGAGACGGCAGCCTACGAAGCAAAACTCCGCGCCGCAAAGGCCGAGATCTTCCAGATGCGCGATCAGAAGCTCAAGCAGTGGAACGCTGAGCGCGACGCTGCTCTCGCCGATGTTCGCAAACACGCTCAGGCTCGCGTCGAAGGAGCCAAGGACGAGATTGAGCAGAGTGCCCAGGATGCTCGTCTCAAGATCGTCGGTCTCAGCGATGAATTGAGCTCTCGTGTTCTGAAGGCCGTCTTGCCGGCTGAAGTTCGCGCAACGGAGGTGGCTCAGTGAATCTCAAGAAAATGAAATCAACGGTAAAGCGCCTTCTTCCTGGTCTCTTTCTTCCAGGCCTGTTGATGGCTACCGTGCTCTTCGTGCCGATGCAGCACGCACGAGCCCAGGAAAAGCCAGACAACGCCGGAGGTGGACGCCTTAGCTCGCCTGAAGCCAACTCTCCGGAAGCCAACAAGCATGAGGCGGACGAAAATGACGCCTATCTTCATTCGGCTTCCGTTCGCAAACTCGGCGCCATGGTCGGCCTCAACACCGAACAGGCTGCGACAGTTTTCACCGTCGGAAACTTTTTGGTTCTTGCAGTTCTCGTTGGCTGGTTTCTCCTCAAGACACTGCCCAAGACCTTCCGCAATCGCACTTCGTCAATCCAAAAAGATCTCGTCGACGCCCGTACCGCAACTGAAGAGGCCAGTGCGCGACTGAGTGCCGTCGAAGACCGCCTCAGCAAGCTCGACGAACAGATCGCCGCCCTTCGCGCCCAGGCCGAAAAAGATTCTGCGCACGACGAGCAGCGCATCAAAGCCAGCGTCGAAGACGACAAGCAGAAGATCCTTGCAGCAGCTGAGCAGGAGATCTCCGCAGCAACCGCCCTCGCGCAACGCCAGATTCGTCAATACGCCGCTGAACTTGCTATCGACCAGGCCGCGCGCAAGCTCGTCGTCACTGCCGAGACCGACCGCCTGCTGGTTCAGAACTTCGCACGCAGGCTGATGGGCGAAGATACGAAGGAAGGACACAACTAATGTCCGTCGTCTCCCTTCGCTACGCACACGCGTTCGCAGACGTTGCCGCATCCGCGCATCTCGACACCAATGCGACCCTGCAGCAACTCGCAGACTTCAGCGGCACACTCGAGGGCAGCCACGAGCTCCGTGAAGCCCTCGCGAATCCGTCCATCACGGCCAACCAGAAACTCAAAGTTCTCGATGCTATTGCCGCCCGCATTGGCATGTCCGGGCAGGTACGCAACTTTATCGCGGTCATCATGGATCACCAGCGTCTCCACGAGCTGAAAGAGATCATCGAGGAGTACCGGACCATCGCCGACGAGCAGTCACTTGTTGCGGAGGCCGAGATCACCAGCGCACATCCTTTGAACGATCAGGATCGCGCCGAACTCGAAGCCCAAGTTTCGAAGCTTGCAGGAGGCCGCGTTCGCGCGACCTATCATCAAGACCCAGCTCTGCTCGGTGGCGCTGTCGTCCGCATCGGTTCGACGGTTTACGACGGCTCCATCCGCGCCCAGTTCCAGCAGTTGAAGCACAAGCTGGTGAACGCGTAAAGTTGCATCGCCACCCAGCACAAATTTTTTGGATTTTGAAACGAATCGACTAGAAGGACGACATGGCACAGATCAAGGCGGACGAGATAACTGAACTGCTTCGCCAGCAGATTGAGAACTTCGAGCAGCGCATCCAGGTCGACGAGGTTGGCACCGTCATCTCCCTCGGCGACGGCATCGCACGCGTTCACGGCCTCGACAAGGTCATGGCTGGCGAGCTCATCGAATTCCCCCACGGTGTAGCCGGGCTCGCAATGAATCTCGACGAAGATCAGGTCGGTGCCGTGCTGCTCGGCGACTACACCGAGATCCGCGAAGGCGACACGGTCAAGCGCACTGGCAAGATTATGTCCGTGCCTGTCGGCGACGCCATGATCGGCCGCGTCGTCAACGCACTCGGCCAACCCATCGACGACAAGGGCCCCATCAACACGGACAAGTTCCTTCCCGTCGAGCGACTCGCACCTGGCGTCATCGAACGCCAGTCCGTCCGCGAGCCCATGGCCACCGGCATCAAGGCCATCGACACAATGATTCCCATCGGCCGTGGTCAGCGCGAGCTTCTCATCGGCGACCGCCAGACAGGCAAGACCGCCATCGCGCTCGACACCATCATCAACTCCGCGAAGAACAACCTCATCTGCATCTATTGCGCCGTTGGCCAGAAACGCAGTTCTGTCGCGCAGGTCGTTCAAACCCTTGAAGAGAACGGCGCAATGGCCTACACCATTGTCGTGGCCGCCACTGCGTCTGAACCTGCGCCGATGCAGTACTTAGCGCCCTTCGCCGCCACTGCGATGGGCGAATACTTCCGCGACTCCGGCAAGCACGCGCTTGTCATCTACGACGATCTCTCCAAGCACGCTGCCAGCTACCGCGAGATCTCGCTTCTGCTCCGCCGTCCGCCGGGCCGCGAAGCCTACCCCGGCGACGTCTTTTACCTCCACTCGCGTCTGCTCGAGCGCAGCTCCAAAGTCTCGGACAAGCTCGGCGGCGGCTCTCTCACTGCGCTGCCCATCATCGAGACCCAGGCCGGCGACGTCTCCGCCTACATTCCAACCAACGTCATCTCCATCACCGACGGGCAGATCTTCCTCGAGACCGATCTCTTCAACTCAGGCGTCCGTCCCGCCGTCAACGTCGGCCTTTCGGTCTCGCGCGTAGGATTCTCTGCGGCCATCAAGGCGACCAAACAGGTTGGCGCAACCCTCAAGCTCGACCTCGCACAGTATCGCGAACTCGCCGCGTTCGCACAGTTCGGCTCCGACCTCGACCCTGTCACACAGCGTCAGCTAAGCCGCGGCCAACGCCTCACAGAGTTGCTCAAGCAGCCGCAGTTCCAACCGCTGCCCGCCGAAAGGCAGGTGGCTATCATCTTTGCCGGTGTCAACGGCCTGCTCGACGACGTTGAAGTCAAGGACCTCCGCGCCTTCGAAGACGGCCTCTATCCGTACCTCGAGTCCACCGGCTCTATCCTCAAAGACATCGCCACCAAGAAGGCGATCGACGACGACATCAAAGCCCGTCTCACTCAGTCCATCAAGGACTACAAGGCGGACTTCCTCGCCGCGCGCAAAGACCAGAAGGAGACCGCAGAAGCGAAGGCATAGCTTGCGGGTAACCGCATCAGCACTCGCTGGAAGACCATGGCAAATGTACTCGATTTACGGCGTCGCATCCGCAGCGTCAAGAACACGCGGCAGATCACCAAGGCCATGAAGATGGTCTCGGCAGCCCGCCTGCGCCGGGCGCAGGAGCGCGCCATGCAGGCTCGGCCTTACGCGCAGATGATCGCCAACGTGCTGGAGTCGCTGGTTCGCCGCATAGGCGACTGCGGCGACGTCATGCATCCTCTGCTGGTCGAGCGCGAAGAGAAGAACGTCCTCGTCGTTGTCATCGCCGGCGACAAGGGCTTTGCCGGAGCCTTCAACTCCAACATCACCAAGGCCGCGCACGCCTTCATCCGCGAGCGTCGCGCTCAGGGCCAAAACATCGACATCGAGACCATCGGCCGCAAGGCTCGCGACCTCATCGGCAAAAAATACCCTGCCGCCGTCTATGAGAAGCGCGAAGAGCACTACGACAACGAACTTGCCACGCACTACGAGGTCATCCGCCATCGCGCGCACCCGATTGAAGGGGCTGGCGATCATCCCACGTTGCTCCTTAAGGTCAACATCGACGACGTTAGCGACGTAGCCAAGTCCATCATTGAGCGTTACTCACGCGCCGAAATCGACTCCGTCTATCTCGTCTACAACGAATTCAAGTCCGTCATCGCCCAGCGCGTCGTCGTCGAAAAGCTTCTACCTATCCGCAAGCTTGGCTCGCATGAGATCACCGTAGCCGAAGAAATGACCGAAGAGCAGAAGGAAGCCGCTGCCCACGCCGCCATCTCCGCGGGCGTCAGCCTCCTCGAACCAGAAGAGTCCGTCATCGAATCCGAGGCCAAGAAGTTCGGCACCGCTGACGTCGAGTACATTTACGATCAGTCGCCGGAGCGCCTTTTCCGTCATCTCATGCCACGCTACATCACCACCCAGATCTTCCATGCGCTCATCGAAAGCGCCGCCTCCGAGCATGCCGCACGCATGACCGCAATGGATGCAGCCACCAACAACGCCGGAGAGATGATCGACGCCCTCTCGCTCACCATGAACCGCGTACGCCAGGCCGCTATCACCAAGGAAATTATCGAAATCGTTAGTGGTGCCGCTGCTTTGTAGGTTTTGTTTTTTGAACAGCAGGATTTGTAAGAAACAACAGAGAGAGTTATGGCAGAAAACATCGGAAAAGTAATCTCAGTCAGCGGCCCGGCCGTGGACATCCAGTTCGAAGAGGCGAAGATGCCTCCCATCTTCCAGGCCGTTCGCGTTGTTAGCGAAGGCTTCGACGTCCCCACGCCACTCGACGTCGTCGTCGAGGTGCAACAGCATCTTGGCGAAGGCCGTGTGCGCTGCATCGCCATGGTCGCCACCGAAGGCATGATTCGCGGCATGAAGGCCATCGACACCGGCGCGGGTATCAGCGTTCCCGTTGGCCGCGAGACCCTCGGCCGCGTGCTGAACGTCCTCGGCCAGCCCGTCGACGAGCTCGGCCCGGTCAACGCCAAGGTTCATTTGCCAATCCATCGGCAAGCCCCCGCCTTCGACGAGCAATCCACTTCTGAAGAGATGTTCGAGACCGGCATCAAGGTCATCGACCTCATCCAGCCCTTCTTGAAGGGCGGCAAGATCGGCCTCTTCGGCGGCGCCGGTGTCGGCAAGACCGTCATCATCCAGGAATTAATCAACAACGTTGCCAGCCAGCACGGCGGGTTCTCCGTATTCGCCGGCGTCGGCGAACGCACCCGCGAGGGCAACGACCTTTGGATGGAATTCCAGGAGTCCGGCGTTATCGACCTCAAGGATCTCCCAAAGAGCAAAGCCACGCTTGTCTACGGCCAGATGACCGAGCCGCCAGGGGCCCGTCTTCGCGTCGCCCTCACCGGTCTCACCGTAGCCGAGCACTTCCGCGACGAAGAAGGAGCCGACACGCTGCTCTTCATCGACAACATCTTCCGCTTTACCCAGGCAGGCTCTGAGGTCTCCACCCTGCTCGGCCGTATGCCGTCGGCCGTCGGCTACCAGCCGAACCTCGCCACCGAAATGGGCGAACTGCAGGAGCGCATCACCTCCACCAAGAAGGGCTCAATCACTTCAGTGCAGGCCGTCTACGTACCCGCCGACGACCTCACCGACCCGGCTCCGGCCACAACCTTCGCTCACCTCGACGCCACCACCGTGCTCTCGCGTCCGCTCTCCGAACTCGGCATCTATCCCGCCGTCGATCCTCTGGCCTCCACCTCGCGCATTCTCTCTCCCCGCGTTGTCGGCCAAGAACACTACGACGTCGCTCAAGGCGTGAAGAAGATTCTGCAGCGCTACAAGGACCTGCAGGACATCATCGCCATCCTCGGTATCGACGAGCTCTCGGAAGAAGACAAGATCACCGTCGCGCGCGCCCGTAAGGTGCAGCGCTTCCTCTCGCAGCCCTTCCACGTAGCTGAAATCTTTACCGGCATCCCGGGAGCCTACGTCAAGGTTGCAGACACGGTCCGCAGTTTCAAGGAGATCATCGAAGGCAAGCACGACGATATCCCTGAACAGGCCTTCTACCTCAAAGGCGGTATCGAAGACGTCATGGCAGCCGCAGAAAAGATGAAGCAAGCGGTCTAACGTTGAAGCAGGCGATGTAACGTTCAGTTAAGGGCACGGCATTAGCCGGCCCGCAATAATCCAGGCAGGAAAGGAGCCTTTAGCCCCTGAGGTACGCGTTAGCAACGAAACCGACGCACGACGCGGCGAAAAGAAATACGAAACAGGTCTACCATGGCAGACGTTCCACAATCAGGCATCCTCAAAGTCCGACTCGTCACCCCAGATCGTCTCCTACTCGATGCGACGGCGGATTCGGTCGAACTGCCGTCGATGTCCGGCTATCTCGAAGTCCTCTACGGAGCCGCCCCCCTGCTCGCCGAACTTGGCGCAGGCGAGGTTCGCCTCCACGGTGGCAGCTCTGGCGACCAAAAGTTCTTCGTCGCCTGGGGATTTGTCGAAGTCCTTCCCGAGCGGGTTACCATCCTCGCCGAAACGGCCCTCCATCCCAATGAGATCGACGTTAACGAGGCCCAGCAGGAGCTTCAGGAGGGTGAGAAGCTCTGGCAGGAAGCCGGTGACGACGGCGAGAAGTACGACGAAGCCAACGCCATCACCCGCAAAGCCGAGGAGAAGATCGCCTCAGCCCAAGGCAAGAGCACCTAGCCAAGAATCACGTTTTTGCAATGAGCCACCGCATGAGACAAGAGAAAGCAAAACCCCGGTTCGCACCGGGGCTTTATTTCTTTGTTTAACCGCAGCCTAAGAAGCCTTCTTTGCTTTCACCGGAGAGGCCTTCTTCGCCTTGGTCGCGGGAGCCTTCGCTCCATTTCCATTACCCGCAGCAGGTGGAGCCTCCGCCGCAGCAGCCTCAGCCTGTTGCCGTAGCGAATGAATCACAACCCGCAGCATCTCCTCCTCCGGAGCAGGCTTGCCGGTAAAGATTTCGAACTGTCGTGCGCCCTGCTGCACAAACATTTCAATCCCGGTAATGATTGAAATCCCCTTCTGACGGGCCAGCCGTAACAGGGGTGTTTCCAATGGGTTATAGACCAGGTCGAACACTAGTTTCGTGTTCAGATCCTTCGCTTCAAGTATCTGGTTCGCCTTAATCCCCGCCATCCCAACCGGCGTCGCATTGACGATCGCATCAAAGGTGGTCTTCGCCATCGCGTCTTTCTTGATCGTCTTCGCTCCTGATTGGCGCGCCAGCTTCTGGGCCGTCTCCGAAGTGCGATTCAGAATAAACACCTCGGCGCCTTTATCACGAAGCCCAAAAACCGCAGCTCGTGCAGCACCGCCGGCGCCAAGCACAAGAATCTTGGCTCCCCGCAGCGAGATGCGCTTCTCCAGCGGCCCAGTTATTCCCGCGACATCGGTGTTGAAGCCGTAGAGCTTGCCATCCTGCGCCCGCAGCACCGTGTTGCATGCGCCAATCTTGGCCGAAAGCGGATCAGTTTTCTCCAGGTGCTCCATGATCTCCTGCTTGAGCGGCATCGTCACGCTGAGCCCCTGAATTGGAATCTCATGTACCAGCTTCAGCAGATCGCTCAGCTTCGTTGCCTGGAGTGCAAGATAGACCGCATTTACCGTCTCACGACGGAACGCCGTATTCATCATGATCGGCGAGAGTGAGCTCCGAATCGGATTCCCCGCAACACCATAAACCTTCGTAGCCGCATCCACCTGATCGATGCGATAAGTTTCGATCAACGTACGCGCCGCAATCTGGCCCGGCCCGGTCTCCTCGCCGACGCTCGCCGCCGCAAACGTAAACGCGCTCCCGGCACGCAGACCAAGAACGCGTGAGATGATCCCGGCGTCCCCCATGCAGAGGCCAACAATGTTGGCATGGTCAGCCATTCGCTCGATGAACCGCATCAGTGTCACGTTGTCGGAGAGTGTCTTCGCCGTCGGGACAATCTTGATGAAATCCGGTTGGAAAGGGATGATCCGTTTGTAAATGCCTTCAAGATCTTTGGTCGCGGCAAAGTCATGATGGCTGATGATGAGAGCGACTCCGGTCTCACGAAGTTTTTGCAACTCTCCCTTTTTCATCGCCTCGACAGATTCGAGCTCAACGTCGACAAGGTGAAACCCAGCCGCCGCAGTCTTCGACAAAATCTCAATCTCGGCGGCGACATTTCCCGAGAACTTGCCACCATTCGCCGCCCGCCGACAGGTCGCAATCCCGGTCGCCGCGGTATTGTCCTGGAAGAACTGCCTAAACTTCGGCAGCGCCAGGAGCGGTTTTTCAAGATAATCGAGCCGAAACTCAAGGAAAGGATTCTCTTTGACCACCGCATTTGCCTTTTCAAGCATTTCGGAAGCGGTTGAGCCAATAATGGCGACACAGATCTTACCGATTCGTGATCGGAGGTGTTGTGGAGCTAGGCTGGACACATTCATTGTCATATCTACAATCGGGGTATCTTACAGAGACCCATGGAAGGATGCAAATTTTTGTTGAAACCAAAGGGGGTTAGGCTGAGATTCCCGGATTATCGGGGCAAACAGCAACCTATTTGATGCCGAAACCTCGTTACAGGCACCAAGATAGGCCAAACACCTGAAGTATCTTACATCCGACGGGCACCAGCGGAACAATCCACCAAAAAGAAAATTCTCGGGTCTCAAGACCGAATACCGGCCAAATCTAAGCCACAACACCCACCACATTCAGCATTCTCCCCGCGACTCCCTTTTCGCCCCGATGAGAGAAGTAGCGCAAACCTCGATCGGTCTCGCGAGAACACGCTGTACAGTCGCTAACCGTCCAGATCCGCTTAGGATCGACTCCCGCATCGATCAGTTGTCTCCGATTCGCCTCCCACAGATCCAGCCGAATCCCGGCCGCCTCTTCGCGGAACAGTTCTGTCGCATAAGAGAACTGGCATCCGAAATCCAGCCGAACCTCCTCGCCCACCGTATAACAACAGGCTCCGATGCTGGGACCAACCGCCGCAACCATATCCTCCGCGCGCGACCCGAATTCCGCGCTCATAGCCGCAATCCCATGCTCCGCAATCCGCGCC